>OLON01000457.1_pt1 | contig 28381 bp, 45 predicted proteins | sample 1672691 | NCBI WGS metagenome assembly OLON01 (sample SAMEA3136714, study PRJEB25190) | human gut metagenome | biome: human gut; feature: human-associated habitat; material: faeces | place: Austria | collected 2013
ACTTCTTTTTCGTTCTTGTTGCTGTTTTTCTCGCAGGAGTCTTTGCTTGTGACTTTTCTTCTTTCGCCGGTTCGGGCTCTTTATAAGGCATAAAAATAGCGGGGTCCAGCTCTACGCTAGACTCCACTACCACGCCCGTATTTTTATACAAATACTTCATCCTATTCACCACTCACAATTTTCGCAAATGCGTTGCTGTCCATGATTTCAATTCCGTATACAATCTCTGCACGGATTGCAACCTGGTTGCTCCTCTGGAGGTCTCCAAGTCCGTCCGGATCACCATATTCAATTAGGTGTGCTCCAATGGATCTCTGCACACCCCAACGGAACGCATCAAACTGTCCTGTGATCCCAAGTAGTTTAGATGCAACGCTAATCTCATTCTTTGCTGATACTGTATCAGAAACAGCTGCATTCATTCCTGCAAAGTTGGTAATGTTCTGCCCGAATCCAAGCTCTGGATAGATTTTTCTTCCAGTTGTATCTCTCATGGTAGACAGTCCGAACGAAAGCGCCGGATCCATTGCAATTCCTGTCGGTGTATAACCGGCTGAGATTACAGTTCCCGCTGCTGCTTCTACCGCTTCGTCGTACTTTGTACCCACAAGTGTAATTAACTGTTTTGTATCAATCAGACCTTCTTTAACAAGTTCTGATACTGTGCCAGTCAACGGATTGATCTTATGAATACCTACGAGATCCAATGCTCTTCCAAGCGCAATACCTGCATTGGATGCCAGATCCTGTAATACTCCAATCTGTGTATCCTCATCTGCCCACTGCACTTCCTGTGAAAATCTCATTGTCACCTGCAATTTGAACGGATTAACCGTTTTTGATGAGTAAGACGCCGGCGTTGGTGACTTCTGTGCCGCTTCTCCTACCAATTCCGCTTTTGGCGGTGCAGTCAGTACAAATACCTGCTGTTTGCCAAACTTCTGAGGTCTTGCCCCAGACAGCTGCGCCAGGGTCGAGCCCTTCTGCGCTTTTTCAAAAATTCCTGTTGAAATCTCTGCCGGGATTTCAAAATCTGATGTAATTAATGCTGCCATACTCTTTATTCTCCTTTACCAAAAATCTGACGTGCAAATTCTCTCATTGCATCATCCTTTTCATGATGTTCTGTCGCACGTCCCCTGTTTCCCCTAGTTCCCGGATAGCTCTTCGGCTTCGCAAATTTCATAATTGCTTCTGCCTGTTTCTTGCAGGTTTCTTCATCCTCACCTGTCAGTAATTCCACCGGTACGCTAGTGTCTTTTGCTACTTTTTCTCTTGCCTGTCTCACAGTGTCAGCTTTTTTAAGCTTGTTGAGTTCAGCCTCCAAAGAGCTGGACTTCTCTTTTTCTTTCTCAAGATCTGTCTTTCCCTTTGCCTGCATCTCATCATACTTACCAGCCTTGTCCTTCAAGCTGCCATAGTCTGCGTATTTTTCATGTTCTCTTGCGAGGCGTCCCTCGATGATTGAATCCACTTCAGCCTGAGTAAATGTTTTATCGTCTGCCATTTTGTTTCCCTCCTGATTGAGTGCTTATAGTTACCGCATTTAAGGCATGCGTTGCCATAAAAATAACACGCATCTCTGCGTGCTAAAATTATCTGCATTTAATTGCTATGTGAATTTGCATATAGCAAATACCGCAATACAAATGATCAAAATATTCATTGTTGATGTAGCCATGTTCCATCACCTCCCGAAAAATAGGTATAAAAATACCACCAACCATTTCTGATCAGTGGTTAATATGTCTCAATAGCCTCCGTAATAATGTTAACAAGCTCATCTTCACTGTATTCTTTCAGCAAGAAAATGTCTCCATCTTCAAACCTATTGTTTTTCGCTTCTCTCATGTTTTCAGCAAATTCGATAACTATACTGTCACCAAATATTTCATCTAACCTCAAAAAGCCTCCGGATACTGTTTTGAAACAAACTCTATTTTCTACAAGCGTAGGCTTTTTCTCTTCAGCAATTCTTTTTTCAATTTTATTTTTCATCGCTTCAACGTTTGCTTTCATCCAACTCTACTCCTTCCGTGTCAAAACGCTTTGTTCCATTTCTGGCGTTCGAAACTTTATAATATGCTACTTTGTGGTGTCTACCTTCCGGATGATACTGCAAATACCCATCTCCTCTATAGTTAATCCTATAGCCTCCACCATCTTCGAATTTTATTCCTCTTAAGCTTCCTGCTCCAAGTGGCTTTGTCTCAAACCCTAAAAATTCCAGGTAATTCTTCCATTGTCGAGGTGACCTTCCACCTAAAATCTCAGGATTTCCTTCTAATTCAATGATAAATTCCACCTGATCCAATGTCAACGGATTCTTTCCGCTGATTAATCTCCTAAGAGAATTTATTTTGTCTTGTGAATTTTTTCCAGGCATATTGTAATATATTCTCTCATATTTTTCTGGATCATATCCAGCCACCGAGCTTTTTCCATCAAACCTTACAGCATATTCGCAATCGCAATGTGCATGTATGTGCTCGGCATGCCCTTTTTTCAATGCTTGCTTTGACATGCGCTGCCACCCTCTGGACGCAAGTGTAATACAGAAAGCACAAGTGTCTCCATGTGGTACCCAGGCGAATTCCGCTCCATCTCTCCCGGCATTCTTCAATGTCGTATCTGCCCCAACCTGCTTTATCAGTCTGGCAATTGTCGCCGGTACATTGTTCTGTGACTGCTTCATCGTGCCGTGTATAGCTTTAGCCACCTCTCCATACTCTGGAAGTTCTGCCATTTCAGCCGTCGGAATTACGGCACCCTGCGCCGCCGCTGTAGCCTCATACATCTGACAAGACAACGCTCCGATTGCCTGTCCGTAATGCTGCGAAAGTGCAAATGCGTAATCCAATAGGGCTTTATCATTGCCGAATCCGTTTTTCTGCACCCACTTCTGCATCAGATCAGCTGCCGTCTCGCTAATCTGTGACATCTTCTTTATGTACGCCACCCAAGCCTTCGTCGATATCTTCATCTTTAAATTCCTCCGTCAAAATGGATGCTCCTTTCGTCCTCTGCTCCTGTGCACGTATTCTTCGGATGTCAGCCTGATCAAATCCGATCATTTCCAGGAATATATCCGTCTGTGCGAATCCCTCTCGCGCTGTCGCAATCTTAATCGCCGCATCCGCAGTAGATGCCACACTTGGCATGGCTGGATTCTTAAAATGTGCAATAATGTCTTGCGCTCCATCTTCCAATTCATCTGGAGTTGTTCCAAGCTCCACCGCAAGTGCCATTCTTGCTATTCTGTAGAGTCCATCTCCATTCGCCTTGTTCAGTTGTTCTGCCATGAGTATCAAGGTCTGTGACTGTGCTATGATTGCTTCACTGGAGGTTGGATTGGCATCATTCACTACTCCAACGTCCGTCACAGTCAGTCCCGTTGCGGCTGAATATTGTGTAGCCAGCATACGGAGCATCTGTACATGAGGTTCTATGTTTCCTTGCGACAATTGCCCGAAATTCGGTTTTTCACCAGTCTCCGGATTATTTGTCCCCAGCAGAATGCTGCCAACATAACTCTTAAACTTATCTGCAATCAGAATATCATACTGCTCATCCGATACACCCAACAAATATTTCTGCGGTGAAGTTGCAAATTCCAGTCCAATCGTCGCATTCGCTACTGTCCGCACATATCCTTGGATCAATCTTCGAATAGGTTCTTTCAGCCTGGATTGTCCAAATGGTTTATCATGCGTGGCGTCCCAGATCAGAGCAACCATCATCGGCTCTCCAAATTCATGCGGATGCTGTGTCGCATACCACGTCCCACCTTCTCGATCCAGTTCCCATATATCTGTTTCTGTGTAGAAATTCACGTGTTCAGGAGACCAATTAAAATCTGATTCATCTCTTCTCCCATCTTCGAAAGCGAATCCGCATTTGATTCTGCCATTATACGCATCCCATGATGCCGCTGCACAGTGTGGCGAATAAAATCGTACTTTCGCATCTCTTTCTTCTCCCGAAATAGCTGCAAATGAGCATCCGTATTTCAGCTCTTCTTTCACCGCTTTGTTATATTCCGTGATCAGGTGATTCCTCTTTATAATCTCATCCATATCTTCAGACTTTGTTCCATTCTCCGTCACGAAACCATCGAACATAGACCGCGAAGCTAATACATCTACCGTCTTTGCTCCCCAGGCACATCCAATTTCCAATCGTCCAAGTCCTGACGGCAATGCAATGCCAAGGTTCACTTCATTCAATGTGATTTTTCCATTATAGTACCGGCGTTTCTTTCTGTTAGCCGATCTATGGTAATCGTATATGTATTTCACTTCGTTCAGTTGGCTCTGTTCTTCCTCCGGAAGTCCGACTACCATTCCAAAATTCAGTTCCATTATCCTATCCTCATCTTTCTATTCGGATTTCGCTTTGATGTCCGGCAACCCCACAATGCCAACGCCGCCGCTTCGATCGGTATCGAATTATCACCGCCAAACCCCCATCCGCCCGATATCGGTCTTTTTACTGACGTAACAGCAGATTCTTTTAATATCTCCTGGTATTTATACCACGTCACCGTCTGTTCATTAACTTCCTGCACCAGTTGGCTCGCCGCTGCTATCACATCTTTTGCTGATGGCTTTATGATTGATTTCTTATATTTCCAGACCGATGTTATCTTGTCGATCAGAAAATCAACGCCATTTCGACCATCAATCACCACGCAGGACGCTTTCGTGTATCTCTGATTCAGCCAGTCCGCAAGCCACTGGATCCCTCTGTCGGTTGCCTTGATCTCAATCAGCGAAATACGTGCCGGTCCATCATCCGGGCAAACCGCTCCACATAATGCCACCATCGAACCATCGGCGGCAAATTTAATTCCATAAGCTGTTTTCCCCTCCGGTTTTTTCATCTCTGATGCACATTGCTCCCATTTGGCTTTATTAATGGCATAGTCCTGATCATTATTGATTGGAGACCACCACCCAAGTCGCTCTCTCGCAAATGTATCTTCATCCATCTGCTCGCACTCTGCAGCTATGGTCGTTTCTGTCATTCGTCTTCCAAGAGCCGGATTACAATCTGCCCATCGGTTTCTGTCAGTCACGTCTCCGATTTCTTCCACGGAATACTCCGTCCAAGCTGTCGAACTACTCTCTCCATTCTTTGCTCGCTCCCTTATCTTCCTAAACACCGTACCTGTGCAGTTTTCATCTGGTGGCGTTCCGAGGTATATTGTCTGCGGATTCCTGGATGCTGATATCGCTGGCAAAAAAGATGCCTGCTGTTCCGATGTCAGCTCCTGCGCTTCATCAAATACCAGGCAATCGCCATGCAAACCTCGACCGCCATTCCTGGTACGTGCTACAAATACCACCCTTCCGCCATTTTTTAATATGATCTGTTCTCTTCCGAGTGCTGCCTTGATTTCTTTTACATACTTTCTTAGCCCCCTGCTTTCAAACAATCCTTTCAATTCCATAAAAGTCTCTGTTGCCGTCTTCTGAAGATGTGCTGTATAGATCACCCATTCCGAATACATGACCATTCCAGATGCTATTCGTCCGGAAGTGTCCAGTGTCTTTCCATTTTGCCTCGGCACAGATAATCCGCATGTCGGTGCTGACCAGATATCTTCATTAGTGCGGCCCATCCAATCATTCAGCACTTCGCTCTGCCACGGATCCACGATCAGCTTTCCGACTGCAAGAACCTTTACTGCGTCAGCTCCATCTGTATAAGCGTAATCCGGAGCAATTCTAACGGACGGCGTCTGGCTTCCCATCAGCTTTCCGTGCTGAGAGGATCTCTCCGATTTCGTCATCGTCTTTCTCCATTCCTCTTATCTCTTCAATTTCCTTAATTGTTTCACGGTATTGCTTTGATAGCTGCGGCATATTTTTCGCTCCGTCAGCATCTCCCTCTGAACATAAATCAATCTGTTTTGCCAGGATTAATGCCAGATTTTCCAACTGTTCCAAGCGATTTCCATTGCTGGCCACAGTAGCCATTTTCTTTCTTCTTGCCATAAAATCCTACCCTCGAAAAAATCTTTGTGTGTAAATCGGCGCTGGACGGCTGGGGTAGCTTCGCACACGTGGCGGGGTACCCTCCCCACCCCCTTTGGTTCCGTCACCAGGCACCATCTGTAACGTTCGTTTTAAGGCTTTGCTGACACCTTGATAATTCATTTAATGTTCGATTGCTTTTGGCCGCATTACAGCAGTAATGAGCCGCCTGCAGGTTGTTCCAGTCCTGTGCTGCCGCTTCACGTGAGCTATAGCCAAACTCACGCCACCTTGACACCGGTTTGATTTCATCTATTACGAAAGACAATGGATGATTACTGTCACTTGGTTCATCATAATGTATCGGACCTAGCCTGCCTCTGCATATTCCACACTCACCGCCTATTGCTTTCAGTCTTGCTCGGTGCTTTCTTCTTAGGTTGCCGTTCGCGCTTCTAGGGTTTCCTGCTGCCATATATTTTTACCTTCTGTTCTACGATGGACCATACATGAATCGAACATGTGACATACCGCTTATGAGGCGGTCGATCTACCACTGATCTAATGGTCCGTATTATTGGCGGCTTATGTATGCTAAAGAAAGGTTCAAAAAAATTCAATCACAACAAACATCAAGGGGGTTTTTATATATAAATCCTGAAAAGAGCAAGCCGCCTAATCTCTTCCCGGAATTTATAGCAAATAAAAAAGGCGATCTGTAATTAGACCACCTCCAATTCTGCTTTATTTTATGCATTAGAAAAGCACCTCGGAGGGTGCTGTAACTTTTTTACTCTTGTATCACAGATGCAATCTCACCAAAAAGTTCCGATAATTCTAAACATTCTTTCTTTGTAAGCTGATGAGAAAAATAATCGTCACACTGTTCATTTAAATAAAATTTATTATTTTTTAAACATATCGAAAATATCCTATCTTCCTTCATCCTATCTAATAAACACTTATGCCGATTTAATAACTTCTGTCCATTCACAAGCTCCACCTCACAAGATTTCATAATATTCTTTTATAATATTTACTATATCCGACATCGTAACAAAAACATTTTTCCCTTCAAAATTATTTTTATAATTTGCTCTTTGTTTTTCTTTGCTATCCCATACATCAACTTCATCCAACGATAGCCAGATAAAATGTGTTCCATAATCATACGGATAATCATATGGATATGTGTGTCCTTTTGCCTCATGAGCTTTTATAAAAGTTCTATTATGTTTTAAACAATTATTAGCAAATCGTAACCCAGAAAATATTTTCTTATGTTCATCCTTTATTTGTTTTTCAGGAATACGGTCAATACAGTCTGTAACCCAATGAAGCGCAGTTCCAATGGCAAAAAAGCATTCTTTGTCATCAGCATCCTCCGCTGCTACTTTTGAAATATAATTTACAGTCTTTTGTGCACTATACAATAGCATCTGTTTGTTTTCAAACATTTTCCTTCCTCCGTTCTTCACTTTAAAACCTATTTCCATAATACCTTCTTATGCGACATTACGCAACGAAAAAGACACCCAGCAATACCAGGTGTCTCTTCATGGTTTTAAATACTTACGATCGGAGAACTGTGAAAACGCCACAATACCGAGAAGTTTTCTTGTTCGCTTCTCGATGATATCATAATACCATATATTCTACTGACATTCACTGACATCTTTTTCCGGAAGTCGAAAGTTCGCCAGTGCTTTACCGTGGATTCTGTAGATCTGACGTTCCGAGAATTTCATCTTCTCCGCAATCTCCCACCAATCCAATCCACGGATGTAGTAGTAGAACAACACATCTTTTTCATTCTCACTTCGCAATCTCTTGATACGTCTTACGATCTCCTGATACTCCACCATGCGCTTATATCGCTCTTCTATCAGCTCTGCCTCCATCTTGTCAAGCTCTGCCGCATAACTAGATAGATCGCTCTGACTGCTGCTATGTGGCATCCCGTCATTGTTCAGTGATGGCGATATCTTCATTGAACGAAGCTCTGCAATTTCCGCATTAATTCTGTGGATTCTCCGCACATGAAAGCGGTACTGCCTCAGATATTCTTTCTTCTTTTTGTTTTCTTCCTTTACTGCTTCTGACTGCACCTAAACGTCCTCCCCGTCTTTTTGTCTCGTATCTCCACCAGCTCGAAGCCCAACAGGCTTGCGATATCATGCAAGGCTTTTAACGCATCTTTGGTGTGCTTCGATACCTTGTATGCATCACTGATCGCTTTACCGGCAGTCGGATCACGATAGCCTTCCTGGTTTTTATACAATGTTTCATCACCTTCTCTGCTACTCTATCATTGCCGGAATGAACAGCGCCCATAAGCACCACGCCGATCCCGTCCATTTCATTCCAATAATTACTGCAACTGTCGTAATTATCCATGCAAGTATCTTTGTATATTTATCTTCCATTATCCTTTATACCTTTCCGGAAGCGGCATCCACGCCACAACCTTATACAGTTTTCTCTGTTCATCGAACCAGACACCTGTCTGGGAATAATACAGCGTTGTTGCTTTATCAGCTCCCTCGATCGTGACCAGAAACTCCGCTGCATATGCACTTCTGACATATGATTCTATGAACTCCCGTTGATTTGGAAGTCGATCTGCTGTTGAAATCCAGTTATTGTTCATCTTCTTACTCCCCTTTCAACGTCCCCAGCACATTCACACCAACTTCCCTCTCCAGCTCTTCATTCATCAGCTGAAAATATTCCTCGTCCTTCTGTGCAAAATGCATCTGGTGTAAAACAAATTCCAAATATTTCAAAACTCCTTTTCTCTTGCAATGATAGTTCCGGTACAGGTAGTCTACGCTGATCAGCAGAAAACAGTTCATTGCCTCTGCTGTGTGTTTATCCAATTCCTTCTGGCGTTCCTTTTGGAACTCCGGACTATCCATGATCTCTTTTATCTGCTTTCGGAGCTTGTATTTCTTTAGCTGCTTATCTGCCCAACTCATTTTTTAACCTTTCTGCCTGTTTTTAGGTATAAAAATACCAACCATCGAATATTGATGGTTGGTAACTAACTAAGCAATAATAATGAGGCACATAAATATTACTATTGAATAAAGAATTATCCCGTTATTAAATACTCTTTTTATGAAAAATTTGTAAAAATTTTTTTCATAATGTTCCAATTCATTCAAACATATTTCCAAATCCTTACACACATCACTAACTTCCTCTTCGTTCCATTTTGTAATATTCATATACTCATTTTGTAAAATACCGTTTATGTTAACCAAAGTAGTTTTTAATTCGTATCTGAATCTCCAAGGCTGGAAATTTTCAAAATTTTCTTCCATTTCCTCGAAACTATCTATAACAAGCGCTTTGTATGCTATTTCCCCTCTAATCTCTTTAGTTTTATTTGCCACAGCTATCCTGTATAAGGGTAATGTCATATCTATAGCTTGTCTTAATTCATCTTTAAATTCTGTAAGTATATAAAACACAACAGATACAATAATACTTGAAAAAATCCCACCTGCAATTCCAATAGCAAGATTTTGCGTAATATCAGAAAAACTCATATGATTCTCCATTTCATTTTTGATATAAAAATTATACCATTCCAACCACCACTATTCAATTGTCAACGTACTGTTTCGATCTTTTTCGACTATCTTCGATATTTAAATTTACCTTTTATGTAGTCTGCAAATGCCTCTTTTAGATTCTTTTCTATCAGCATGATTCTTTTTCCTCCCAGTACTCTATTACATACTCTGTCTTCGTTCTGCCAGAAGACTTACTACCTGCATCTGTTACAATCCTTCCGATCCGGACTGAATATCCCGCCTTTAATAACAGCGTTGCTACCTTAAGCCGATCTTCTTCATTCCACTGTACAGATCCTTTTCTGATACTGCGAATCACATTTCTACTCATGCGCCATCCTCCATTTATCATGCAGCGTCTGCACCCTGCCACCGAACCAAACAAGTAAGCCACAGATATCTGGTTGATTGTTATATTTCTTCATCATGATTTCCATATTTTGATTCCACAATGTCATATCATGATTTGATAGATATTTTTTATAAATTCCCCAGCAATCATTATAGATTGCCTTGATTCGTTCCTCCATAGCTCCTCCTTGTTACCGCATGTTACCATTTTCTTTATCTCGTTACCGTCTTCAGGAAACCGTTGAACCCCTTGAAAATACTGCGTTTCAAGCACTTTTCAGGGCGAAGTTACCGAGTTACCACACGTTTTCCCGTATAGGAGAAAATATTTTTCTCACTTTCACATATTTTTTTCTTCTCTATAAGGGTGAATTTTGCCCGGTAACTTGGGTAACGGGTAACTTTTACTTAAATGGCAGCTCTTCCTGCTCATATTTATCCATTGTTTCCACCGGTTCAAACCCATCCTTATCGATGTTATCGTTCAGCCGCAGGAATACACACCTGATTGGATTGCCATCTACCTTTTTCACCTTTGTCATACGTCCGCCCTGCGTCTCGATCAGACCTTTGCGATCTGCCCAGGACAAAAAAGCCTTGTCAGAAAATCCTCCACTCTTACATAATTCCTTGAACGCCTGGTTATAGATGATAGCAACTCCCTTTTCAAGCGTTCCCCATTTCTCCACTTTCGTGTCCATATCAAAACGCTGATTATTCATGGCAATCTTGTCCTGCAGATATCGATAGCAGCGCTCATTGTCACTCAGATCATTCCTGTTGATCAGAACAGTTTTCGCCTGCTCAATCGTAATATATTCTCCATCCCGGAACAGATAATCTGTCGCGACTTTATCTGCAACCAATAAAATCGACAGTGACAGGCTCTGTTTCTGCATGGCTTCATTATCTTTCAGTTCCTGCATGAACTCTTTCTGCATCTGATGCAGTTTTTCCTTGCCAATCCCTTTTAGAACCTCTATGTACCTTTTCCCGGCCAGACCATAATTTTTCTTCACAATCTCTGCAGTCTCTTGCGGATCTTCATACACATTGTCCTTGCATTCCACTTCCAGAATACGGTTAATAGCTCCACCCTGAGACACATAGGAATTCAAAGGACGCTCCCCATTTGTCAGAATGCAGTTCTTCCATCGATTCTCTCTGCTGATTCCAAGCTCTTTGTTAGATCTGCTTTTTCCCTTTCCAGAGCACATATCATAAACCATTCCCTCAAAGTTATCCCGGATACGGCTGCTCGTCTTGCTTGTATCATCCAAAACCATTGGCAAATGATTCAGCATGTCTGCTTTTGCTTCCAGTGCTACTTCTGTCGTCTTAAAATCCCCGATATATGCTGATTCATCTGGATTCGCCCAGATGGATGTTGCAACCATCAGAGATACTGTTTTACCACCTTCTGTTTCGCCCCAGAGATCTACGATAAACGGAAGTCCACCCAAGAGACTAACCAGAACACTTGCAAATGATGCAGCCATCATAAACTTAATCTCCAGGCGCTTTGTCTTTCGAAGCTTCAGCATATGACTCTGCCAGATTTTCCAGTTGCCACGTTCCGAAACACTTTCATAAGCCTGCCGGAATCGTTGATCACCATCAAATACAATCTCTGTATCATAGGGAATAAACTGATCCTTAATCCATCCGAGCTTACTGGTGGAATACTGCACTTTAATATGGCTATCATTCATATTTTCAACATCTGACAGAAACCGGACCAGTAGCTTCGCGTTTTCTGATGTAACAGAAATTCCACGTCCAGAAAGCGCCACAATCTTACTGGCAGACGTCACCATTGTTTTCGGAACAATGATCTCATCCCATCGTCCATTTCGCTTGTATGCAATCTTAATCTGTTCTTCGCCTGTTTCCAGATTCTTCGTTCGTTCTACCGGAAGAATGGGATGATAACAGGCGACCGCATCCACCTGGCTGTCATTCTGTGCATATACGCCATCTTCACCGGCAATCCATGCTCCGCAGAACATGTTATTGTATGGTCCTTCAAAGTTTGTCCACTTATCCAGCATTGTGATTGGCTTCTTGCGCTCTCTTTGTTTCGCTTCTTTGTCCACCCTTTTATAGGCTTTCAGAAGCTCTTCAAACTTCTTTTTTACGCCAAGCTCTCCAGCACGATCTGTAAGAGAAAGGATCATCCGGGCCTTTGTAATCTCATCTTCCTGATCAAATATTTCCAGAAAGATTTCCTCGCTTAATATACTTTTGCTGTCCAGCCTTGCTAAAGGCTCCATGTGATCACCTTCTCTCTTCTAATAGTTCTGCATGGTATAATACAAGTTGCAGTGCATTATAACAATCACACCAAGCATCTGATAAGGGCTCTGCCCTGTGTAGGAATTCCCGGTATACTGAGATCAGCTCATTATTCAATCTGCACTTGTCTCGTATTTTTGCTTCCTGCTTTTCTCTCATCAATTTTTCTTTTTTTGCCCGATATATCGCCAGAGAAGATCGGAAGGACGGATTCTTTTCGTATTCTCCGCCAAGCATCAGGAAGGCATCTTTGAAAGAAATTCCATAAAACTTTTCTGTAAAAGTAAAGATATCTCCATTTGCTCCACAACCAAAACAATGAAAGTCCTTATCGTAGATTTTCATTGAGGCTTCGTGATCACCTTTGTGAAATGGGCACTTGATAAATCCCGCTCTGTTCGGTCCAGAAAGTCCGCATTTGACCAGAATATCCTTCATAGAGTATGCCTGCTTGATTTCCTCGCGCGTCATTTTGCATCACCGTATTCAGACAAAATACGCATAATCTCCGTGCCTGTATCTTTCTTCTCACAAAATTCAAACCGTACATTATATCGGTCTCGAATGGTACACATGGATTTATATAGTTGTTTTCCATCAACTGCTTTAGCTGACACCACATGCCTGTGTTTCTGTCTCCATTGGAACTGCAGCCTCTTCTACTTTGTCCTGTGATACAAACCATCTCAAAACACGCTTTTCAAGCTCTCTTCCATCGTAGTAATCCATCTGGATTCCAAATACTCCTCCAACCAGCTTATTCTTGAACTGCTTGCCAAAGTTATCTCCCCACTGTGTTGTGAATCCCTGATTGGAATGTTCTACACAAGTCAGGAATGTTTTAAAAGATCTACTACAGTTTCCTTCATTATCCTCTGTCAAAATATACTGAGTTGCCTGGTTCGGCCATTTCTTTTCCGGACGGATATCATTTTTAAATGCTTCCGCAAAATATCCAGCCTGCTTATCTCCCGGTGCAAAATCAAAAAACACAACGATCATTGGTTTATTTGTCCTTGACATCCGTTCCTCCACCTGTTTGATTACCAGTTTGTGTCCTCCAAGTTCTACAGGAGTAAATTCTCCCTGAACCTGTGTTTCTTCGTAATTGTTTGGTTTTTTCATCTTAATAGTCCTCCAATGCTTTCATTACTTCTACAATATCGTTGTCAATCTCCATCTGATCAAATGCACCCATCGGTGATTTCGCTGTGCTGTTGTTTGCCTGGGTTTCAAATTTGTAGGCTCCGTCTACACACTTACTCAAAAGCACCGTGGTAAATTTGCTTTCCAGGCAAATCTTGTCCAACTTCTTTCCGGAAGTCTTGATTCTGGTAAACATATAGCCGGCTTCATCATGATCCGTCTGTGTATGGGCTGTGAAAATGATCGTCAGGTCTTCCCTGTATGTATAGGCTTCACACACCAGATCCCAGACACAGGCTGCAAGATCTACCCATTTGTCGTATCCTTTTTCCTTGCTCCGGCGCATTTCATCTGCTACCATCAAGCCATTGATCGTATCCACTACAATTACTTTCACACTAGGGCAAGCTTCAGCAATACGCTTGATATACTGACGAACCACATTGGCATCATCACACGCCAGATAGTTCTTATTTTCCTTGTTGTACTGTTTTCTCCATCCTTTCCATGAAAGGCCTTTCTTGTCAGCATCAATGTAATATGTTGACTTTGGATCTAAATTTCTCATGGATGTTGTTTTCCCTGATCCGGATTCTCCGGCAATACAAATAACCTTTGACATTCGCTTTTCCTCCTTATAGAGTTCTGGATCAACTAACTCCGCCTGACTCCAGAATCCTTTTGAATTCATATTTTTTATCTTGTTTTCTTCCATAAGCTTCTTATATTTTTCTTTTCCGTAATACTGAAGCTTTCCACTCTTATCTCTGATGATGCGTTTCAGAAGACTTTGACTTTTCGTTTCTCTGTAATAAATCCTTGGAAATTTATCTTTCACTTCCTGAAATTCGTCGACATACGGTCCTATATTGTATCGATATTTTAAATATTTCTTTCCTGGATGATCGCTGATTCGAATAGAATTGCACACGCCGTAATCCAACTTCAGATAGATACTGTTGGAAGAATACGCATCATATCTCTGAATGATAAATCCTTCTGATATCAAATTCCTACAGAGCATTTCCGCAATATCATTCAGCTCCATTGCTTCCATCTTCTGTCACTCTTGCTGCCCACAAATCCGCAAAATGCAAAAGCATATACAGTGGTGTTTCATTTCCCTGGATCTCATATTTAAACGGTCCATATAATCCGTTATGCCAGAGAATCGCAAGCTGTTCCTCTTCTGTCAGTTCAATAAATCTGGATGCAATAGCCACAGATCTAACCTCATGATCAACATATCTGAGATCCGGATTGGATTTATACGGCTGCGCTTCACTCTGCTTCGGTTCTGGATCCGGATTTGCTTTTGTCGCTCTTCCCTTCAGCATGTTCGGAACATAATTCGGCTTTCCAAACTGTCCCATCTTTCCAAGATCATGAAGTAATGCTACGACAATAAAAGAATTCATCTGATCTTCATTTATCACTCCTAACCCACTCGCTATCCTCAGAATATTTTCATATACATTAAGACTATGAGTTGCGAGTCCTCCTTCCTCTGCCAGATGATATCTTGTACTGCATGGTGATGTAAAAAAATCATTTTCTTCCATGTAACTGATCAGATCATCAATGCCCTCTCTCCCAGTATTTTTCAAAAGCTCCTTTATTCTTGCCTCGTTCATTATTCTTCCTCCGTATCCAATTCAAATCCTATGATTGCTGCGATATCTTCTCTTGATACGCTGTAGTTGCTTCTCAATGTATAATCTTTTAAAAATTCAAGTCTCGTCTGCGCTTTTAAGAACTTTTTGTATTCCGACACAGGAATTTTGACCATTTCTTCATTGTTGTTTCTTTCTTCCATGACATTTCCTCCAATTATTCTTTGTCATAAACCACTCGCTCTGCAGCCTTCACGATCAGAAGGCTTGCAATCTGTTTGAGTGATAATGTTGATTCATTGTAAATTTCTACCAATGCGTTGTAAGCTTCCGGTGTTACCTTAACGGCCATCTGTGCACCTGTCTGCTGCTTTTTCCTCGCAGGAATGTGTATTGCTTCATCGTTCACTTGACTTTCTCCTCCGATTTTCCTATAATTTAGTTGAGTTTTTTGTTATGTGCGCCTGATGGAAGTTGCCGCTTCCGGGCGCATTTCTTTTTCTTCCAATACTACTGTTTTTCTGCCCGCTTCTTTCAGGCTGTCTACATACTGTTCCAAATACGGTATTGCATTCTGTTTGAAATACTCAGAATCACGGTTGACTCTTTCTATCAACTTCAGGATCTCTATCCATTCATCCAGCTTTTCAACCCGAATCCGCTTCTTACGCTGCTTCTCTTCTGGCATGCTCCCTCGCCTCCCTTATTTTCCTTTTCCTGTGCCGGTATTCCAACATCCGGAAGTATTCCAGCGCATACGCTCCAACCGCAAACACTGCAAGTCCAAGAGCTTCATACAGGTAAAACAGCTCCTGTTGTTCTACCGAACATCCACCAACCATACACATAAACCCAAAAGCAATCGCTGTTTTGCTTAATAGCTTCGCCGCCTTATAGAACATCTCTCATCCCTCCTTTGCTTGTCCAACTGGTACCGCTTACGCGGTTTTCTCAATGGTATATGTAATTTTCACTTTTTCCTGTTCTTCCAATAAAGAAATCATCACTTGTATGATTTTTTCGATATCAGGTTTCATGCTTACCACCTACTTTCTATTGAAGTTTATGCGGTGCTGGTTGTACTTGTTGATTTGTCCTGTTATTGTCTGGTATAATTTTCTAAAAATAACGAAAGGACAAAGCAATATGAAGCATCTTATAAACACAACTTATTTAAGCAACTCTCAAAAACATAATGAAAATGTCGAATTATCTTCTTCCTGCCCTTGCTGCGGCGTTTCTCTTCTTCCAGATCTTCTTTATGCAGTATGTGTTGATCACGATGATATGGAAGAGGACATTGTTTATACTTTCAATCACTGTCAAAATTGTGATGAATGTTTTATTTCCAAACACCCATTCGATGAAGAAAACGGAGATGGTTTTATTTACGCATCAAGTTCTCCCGTCAAATCCTGTGAACAGAATTTTTCCGAAGCGATTACTTCGCTTTCCCCTAATTTTGTATCTATTTATAAGCAAGCTGCCCTCGCTGAGTCGCTGGGATTAGATCAAATTTGTGGTATTGGTTATCGCAAAGCCATTGAGTTTTTAGTTAAAGACTATACCATTCATAAATCTCCGAATTCCAAGGACGCTATCCTCAAAGCAACTCTTGGCGCATGTATCTCAAATTACATTAAAGATGATCGTCTTACCACTCTCGCCCGTGCTGCAACCTGGCTCGGCAACGATGAAACTCACTATGTACGACAGCATCCCGACTACACACTTAAGGAATTAAAAGCCTTTGCCGATGCCTTTATTACATTTATAGATGCTGATTTAGCATATGAAGCTGCTTTAAAATTAGTTACTCCTTAGCATCTTTTTTCTCAGCTATTTCTCCCATCAATATTTGCTCTGAAATCAGTTCTCCTTCTAAAGTCCAGTATCTTCTCACGCTGCATACTGGACTTTCTTCTGTTCCTTTTCCCTCTACAGTGTCTGTTCTGATTACTTTTACAATTTCTGCTTTCATATTTTTTGTTTTCATCTACTCTCACCTCACTTTTCTACTCGCCGCTTTCATCTGTTGCAAATAGTTCAGTTTTCTCCTATACTTTTAACTACAGGCACTGCCATGCCGAGTCTGAAAGAAAGGAGATTCTCATGGAATTAAATATCTCTTGTGTCCGTTCCATTCTTCTTACTGTCGAAAAATATGAAACTATTTACGAACCAGTATCGTTTGACGAGGAAATGCATAGTTACTACAAAGACTACTTAGATTTTTGCGATATCGAACAGATTTTATATCATGTCCAATACTGTATAAAAGCAGGCCTCTTAGCAGATGTAAGTACTACTAAAGCATGGGGACATATCAGCTTTAATTGTTGCCTCGAGCCTTTCGGTCATGATTTTCTTGCAAACACCAGAACCGAAGAAAAATGGAAACATACGCAATCAATTCTTAATAAAGTAGGAGACGCAAGCTTAAAAGTTATTTCTTCCATCGCGGAAGGAGTAACTACCGCTTTGGTTGACAAATATCTCCCCGCTGAGATTTCAAAATTTAACTTTTAAACCGTTCTTCTACCATTTTCCGTGAAACTATTTTGATGCACTCCATCAGTTCGTCCCTGCTTGGTGGAGTGTAGCCTTTTTCAACGATATAATAGATAATGGCTGTAAAGCGAATTCTCTCTGTAAACCATTTCAACGCAAACAGAATCGCGACTACAATGCTAATCAGCAATGCCATTCAATCACCTCTTTTCATATCTTAGACATTGCATACGTTGTTATTGCCGAAAGATAACGGATAACCCGATTGAGCTATGGACTTCAATGTCTGTAGCTCTTTTTCTGGCATTTCTTCCCTCAGAAGCTCCGTAAGCCTTTCGGTTGTTTTGCATTCCGAAACCATGTCAAATACCAGTTCTGAAAACTTCTGTTCGTCTGTGACCATCTTTAATGCATCGAACTTTTTCACATCTCTCACTCTCCTCTTTGATCAGGCTGCCTTGGCTTTAAGAATTTGTCTGCACTCACTCCGAGTACACCGCAAATAAGCGCATATTCATCAAGCGTCATTCTTCTTTTACCATTTAGTGCAAAGTTAAGCTTTGGAAGCTCAATCCCGGTTTTCCGGCTTATGTAGGTCTGAGATATTCCATGTGCTTCCAAATATCTCTTAATTTCTAAGTTTGGTTCCAATCTCCTCACCGCCCCCTACTCTGAACTGCTATTTACTGGAACAGTTCTTCTCTCTTTTTCTCCGCTGATTAGTTCATCAACTGTAATACCGAAGTAATCTGCTACTTTTTTTAAATTTTCAATTGACGGACTAGAATTCTTCCATTTTCGGATCGTTGAATTTGAAAAACCTAAGTCTTTTTCAAGCCCACTGACTGTAATTCCTTTTGAATCACAAATTTCCTGTATCTTCTCATACAGCACTTTTGAACACCTCCTACTTTTCTATTAAATAAAGAGAAAATCTTCTACTTTTTCATTGACTTACGATAGAAAATATTCTATAATCAAGATAATCACAAATCAATTACATATAATTTTCTACTTCCCTTGTATTTCGTAGAAGATTTTCTACTTTATATTTGGATTATATAGCTTATTTTCTACGTTGTCAAGCGTAAAAGTAGAATTTTTTCTATTTTTTTAGGAGGAAATATGTCTACTTACGAAACTATAAAGAATTTGTGCAAGCAACATTCTATTGCTGTCACAGCGTTGGAAAAAGAATTAGGTTTTGGTCGCGGATCCATAGGGAAATTACGCAACGGTCAGACTTCAGCTGAGCGATTGCAAAAAATCGCTGATTACTTTAATGTATCGGTTAACTACCTGATGACCGGCGAAGAAAAGGAAGTTGATCCGTATGCACTCACCTCGAAAGACGAAAGAGATATTGCAAAAGACATGGAAAACATCCGGAACAAATTATTAAACGGTTCAGACGGTCCTCTCTCTTATGACGGAGAACCTATTCCAGAAGAGGATGCCGAACTGCTCCTTGGACAGATTGAACTGATGATGCGCCGATTGAAACCTATTAACAAAGAAAAATACAATCCTAACAAGAATAAAAAGTAGGTGGTAGATCTTGAAAGCACATGATGTTAAGCACTTAGTTGCTCGCTACGTCAAAAAATTTGAAACCAGAGATCCTTTTGAACTGGCAGAACACCTAAATGTAGAAGTCCAAACTGGACCTATGGGAAGCCGATCGGGATGCTACATGTTCCTGAAGAACCACAAATGTGTATTTTTAAATGAAGATCTGGAAGACCATGAACGAATACTTGTCATGGCTCACGAACTGGCGCATTCGATTATGCACCGGAAAGAGAATTGTTACTTCATCCGGAACAAAACTCTTCTGCTAACTTCTAAAATGGAAATTGAAGCAAACACATTCGCAGCAGAGCTTCTGATTCCCGATGATTTGATATACGAAAATCCAGGATTAAGTAAAGCACAGATTGCTCGAATTGCCGGGTATGATGAAAAAATAATGGAGTTTAAAAAAATATACAACTAATTATAATCTTCTATAAAAAAAACACTTTTACACGAACTGGTGTTTTGTTTAGGGGTATACAAATGAATGAAACAAAGAAACTTACTCAAGAAGAAGCAGAGTATCTACTAAATATGTTAAAAAATTCTCTCATTGAAGCGATCACATTTCCAGAAAAAGGAAACTCTGTGGAATTTGATGTTGTTGGATCTGAAAAGAAAGATTTATTTGCAACAAGAATTTATCGTGGAAGAATCAATTCTTCTAAATATGAAATTGGTGCCCGAATAAAAAAAGATGGTATTATGCTTTTAGAATTACATGTCAATCCAGGCAAAACTCATGTCAATCCAGATGGGGAAAAAATTACAGGATCTCATTGGCATGTATATAGTGAAGAATATGGTAGAAAACAAGCTTTCCCGGCAGATGACATTCATTCTGATCATTTCGTAGATAATACACTTTTATTTATGGAAAAATTCAACATAATCAAAAAACCATCTATCAATTATCAACTTGAATTAGTATAATGATTCCGATAGGAGGTGTGAAGATGGATATTCAAAAATATATAGATTCCTATGCTGAATGGTTAAAAAGTGAAATCTCTTTTACTAAAGTAGGAGAATACTACGAAATAAATACGCCTTTTTTAGATAACGATAATGATTATTTACAATTCTATGTCAAACAAGATGCAAATGAATTATATTTTACAGATGATGGTTTTACTATCAACTCTCTTGAAATGACAGGTTTTTCAATTACTCCTAATAGGAGAAAGCAATTGCAACAAATCTTAACTCAGTACGGCGTTCAACTGAATAAAAAAGAACTTACTTTAAAAGCTCCCGCAAATCAATTTGCTCAGAAAAAACATGCGTTTACACAATGCTTATTACGTGTTTCAGACATGTATATGACATCAAGAACAAAAGTTGGATCATATTTTCTCGATGATATTCAATCATTCTTCCAGCAAAATGATATTTTCTGTATGGAGAATGTACAATTCACTGGGAAATCTGGTTTCTACCATAATTATGATTTTGCTATACAACGCTCAAAGAAAAAACCTGAGAGACTTTGTCTTGCTATAAATAACCCATCAAAAGCTACAATGGGAAATGCATTATTTGCTTGGGAAGATACAAAACCTTCCAGAAGACAAGACAGCAAACTTATTGTAATTTTAAATGATGCAAATGGTATAAGTAGAGGAATAGAAGACGGATTCGAAAACTATGATGTCAATTCAATCCGTTGGAGCCAACGTTCGGCAAAAATAGACTTATTAACTGCATAAACTTCCTAAAAAGTTATTGCAATACTTTTTGCAATACTTTTTATCTTGTAAAGGTCCGAAAGGCTCCCGACACACTCACATGAGTACCTGAGATGATGGCTACGCCGCCCATCTTGCGAATTAACTCTTTTGAAAGAAGGTGTTATTTATTGTTCAAAATCATATATTCTAAAAAAGCGGTTAAATTCTTAAAAAAGCAAGATAAACCTACCCAGAAAAGGCTTGTAACCGCTATCGGAAAATTACCAATGGAAGGAGATATTAAAAAATTACAAGGAACTGAAGGCTATCGGCTTCGAGTAGGTAATTTCCGAGTATTATTTGATGTAAATGGTATAATCATTGATATTATCGATATAGGTAATCGTGGACAGATTTATAAAGGAGTGTGATCTATATGTCTACAGTTAAAGAAAGAATTTTAGGTGCTGTTACCATCATGAGCGAAGAAGATGCAGAAAAAGTCTGGGATTTAATCCGCGGAGCATTTGCCCTTTCCAATGCAGAAGATGTATCTCCTGATCTGGATGAGCTGTCTGCTTTAAATGCATATAAATCTGGTGATCCTGAATATCAACCGTCTTGCTCACAGGAAGATCTTATGAAAGAACTCGGAATATAATTTTATAGTAAAAAACCGCTCCTGCGCCAACAGGAACGGTCGAGCGATGAAACATACGCCAATATGTTTCTACTAAGTTCTCCGAAGAGATACCCAATTTGCAAATATATTGTATCATCTTCGGGCAGCCACCGCAAGAGAACAAAAGTTCTCAGGCTGTTATTTTTATACTCATTTTTACGTATATTGAAGAGAAAGGTGATATAATATGCCAAGTAAAATTGAACGCTGCGCCATTTACATCCGTGTGTCTACCGCTGAACAAATGATGCATGGTAAATCCCTGGAAGCACAAAAGCAGTACCTGACCAATTACGCCAAAGAACATAATATGACCGTTGCTGGAGTTTATGCTGACGAAGGTAAAACTGCCCGTAAAGAATTAAAAAAGAGAAAAGCTATCCATTCACTCCTCGAAGATGTAAAAGCCGGAAAAATTGATGTGATCATCTTCTGGCGGATTGACAGATGGTTTCGTAACCTGTCTGATTTTTATAAGGTCCAAGAAGTCCTCGACAATAATAACGTCCGCTGGATCAGCACCAGTGAACCAGGAATCAATATGGAAACCAGAGACGGTCGACTGCAGCTGAATGTAGTTCTATCTATCGGTCAGAATGAGGTCGATACCACCAGCGAACGTATCAAATTCGTAAACGAAGCATCTATCCGGCAGGGAAAACTGATCTTCGGTGATGTGAATATGGGGTACGGCTACAAATCCGGAATCATTTGCGGCGTAAAACGCATGGTAAAAGATCCTGATCGAGAAGATGCCGTAAATGCTTTTTATCGTTTTTTCTTTAAGCACCATGCAAAAGGGCTTTCCATGCGCTATATTCAGGAAAATTATGATCCGGATTTTACATGGGCGAATATGCGAACACTGCTGTCGAGTGAATTTTACAAAGGAACCTATCGCGGGATTCCATACTGTCCTGCTTACCTGACAGAATCCGAATGGAACAATCTGCAGGAAATACAGAACGCAAATGTTAAGCGTGCTCCTTCTGGCCGGATTTATCTTTTCAGTGGCATGATAAATTGTCCGATCTGTGGACGCAGGCTTAGCGCAAGAGGCGGTTCATCCATTATCAACAGGAAAACCGGTGCCAAAAAAGTATACTGCTATTACCGATGCAACAAAGCTTTTATTGATCATAAATGTTCTTACAGACATATGGTTAGTCAGAATCTTATAGAACGATACCTGATTGATCATCTGGAATACGAATACAATAAATTCAAAATAAAATGTGAAAAAATTGAAAAGGATCAAGAAAAAAAGAAGAAAGTTCAGACTCCGGAAAAGCTTCAAAAAGAATTGGAACGATTAAATCTTCTCTTCCAGAAAGGAAGAATCGAATGGGATTATTACAGCAAAGAATATGATCGGATTGAAAACGAACTGAATGAATTGTTAAATGCGGCTCCGGAATTAGAACCTGATTATGCTTATCTGGAAGAGCTGCTGAATACAGACTTTAGAACAATGTACTACAATTTAACCCAAGAAAACCGCAGAGCTTTCTGGCACTCCATTATCCGGGAGATTCACCTGAATGCTGATCATACCGTCGACTCTGTTGATTTTCTATAGCGTCTTGTACTAACTGGTTGACTCCGTTTGGGGCGGATAAAGTTATGACCGCCGTCCTCTCCGGTGAGGCAGATATTGGCTTTATGGGAAGTGAATCTTCGATTTATACTTACCAGGAGGGTGCAAATGATGTCGTCAAAAACTTCGCGCAGCTTACGCAGCGCGCCGGAAACTTTCTGGTCGCACGTGAAGAAATGCCGGATTTTTCATGGGATGATCTGAAAGGAAAAGACGTTCTTGGCGGAAGAAAAGGTGGCATGCCGGAAATGGTCTTTGAATACATTTTGAAAAAAAACGGAATTAATCCACAGAAGGATCTTTCTATCAACCAGAGTATTGATTTCGGTTCAACCGCTGCTGCATTTTCCGGTGGGCAGGCAGACTATACCATCGAATTTGAACCGAGCGCTACTGCCCTTGAAGCGGAAAATTCCGGTTATGTCGTTGCTTCTCTCGGCGTTGATTCCGGCTATGTCCCATACACCGCCTATAGTGCCAAAACAAGTTATCTGAATGCTAATCCGAACATCATCCAGAAATTCACCAATGCCCTGCAAAAAGGAATGGATTTCGTTCAGTCCCACACTCCGGAAGAGATTGCAAAAGTCATTGCACCACAGTTCAAGGAAACCGATCTCGCTACAATTACAACCATTGTCAGCCGTTACTACGAACAAGACACCTGGAAATCGGATCTGATCTTCAACGAAGAAAGCTTCAATCTGCTGCAGGATATTCTGGAAAACTCCGGTGAGCTGAAAGAGCGTGTTCCTTATGAAGAACTAGTTACGACTACCTTTGCGGAGAAGGCCGCCCACTAAATAAAAGCGCAGACGCTTCATTTTAAGCCAGCGTCTGCGCTCTATTCTTACATTTTAAAATTTATCCTTCTGAAACTCTTACCGGATATATCCATCCTGATAAGCCTTCTGCTTATTGAATGTGTACATCTCCGCAAAGGATGCCTGTACATACGGATTTACATAAAAAATTGCAAGAAGTCCACAGGTAACCGCACTCAGCAGATACCATCCAAGGAATGACAGATCCATGATAAATGCTTCCATTTTTTCTCCATCCATCATCTGTTTACTGATCTGGAATGCTTCTTTGTAATCCATTGCCGGATTCTCAGCAATAATATATGGTACCATCAGATATTCATAATGCTTAACGATTCCAGGTACCACCAAAAGCAGACTCCAAAGTGTAGTAAATAAATCTCTTAAAAACATGGTAAGAACAATATTAACATAATGTCCGGAACGGAAACCGTCAAGCAATGTTCCGATTCCCGGCTGTGCAGTCTGGTTCAGGATAAAGAATCGGTATCCACCCATTTTCAGGAGATTACCTACAAATACTTTTGCCACAAGGACAATCAGTATTACTACCGTTGCGATTCCTGCAAGCAATCCGGTAATCATTCCCACATTAAATAAATTTCCACTATATATATCTGAATTCTCACTTACCCGTCTTGCACTGGATTCGCCAGAGACTGTGCCAAAGATTCCCATCAGAAGCGCAACTACAACGGCTGACACATAATTCTTCTTAAATGCCATATTGCCTCTCATTTTAAGTTCTGCTCTATTCCACATCATATACCTCTCCTCCTTCGAATACATTGATATGATTCTCACTACCTATACTTTATCATCTGTAAATCGGTCAATCACTTTACTGATTTTCTATCTGCTCAGCAAGATCATTCAAGTACACCCATCTGTCCATCTTTTCTTCCAGTGTTGTCTCTGTTTCTTCCTTCTCTTTCATAAGTTCGGACAACTTCACGGAATTGGTGGCATTCTTAACCATCTCCCGATCCAGCTTTTCGATCTTCTCTTCCAGCTTTGCGATATCCTCATCGATCGTCTCGTATTCCCGCTGTTCTTTATAAGAAAATTTCAGCTTTTTTTCCCGCTGCTTCCAGGTCTTTTTGCTATCAGACTCACCGGTCTGTGCAGAAGCTGCATCTGACATATTTTCTGCAATTGTCTGTCCGTCTTTCGGTTTTTCAAGCTCCACACGGATCAGATAATCGGAGTATCCACCTTCCGACTGGCGGATTTTCCCACCTCCATTAAATGCAAAAATACGACTGACAGTACGATCCAGGAAGTACCGGTCATGGGATACAATCAGAATAATACCATCAAAATGATCCAGATAATCCTCCAGGATTGTCAGCGTCTGGATATCCAGATCATTGGTTGGCTCATCCAGGATCAGTACATTTGGTGCTTCCATCAAAACACGTAGTAGATAAAGTCTCCGTTTCTCGCCTCCGGATAACTTTTCGATCCGCGACCACTGCATTGCCCCGTCAAAAAGAAATCGTTCCAGCATCTGGGACGCGGTAATTTTCCCGTCAGAAGTTGCAATGTACTCACCTGCTTCTTTTACATAATCAATGACACGCTCGGATTCATCCATATATTCATTCTCCTGCGAGAAATAGCCAATCTTGATTGTCTGTCCAATTTCAATAGTTCCGACATCCGGTTTTATGATCCCATTGATAATCTTGAGCAGCGTCGATTTTCCACATCCATTATGTCCAATAATTCCGATTCGGTCTTTCTTCAGAAAAATATAAGAGAAATCTTCGATCAGCTTCTTTTCTCCATAAGATTTGCAGATTCCGGAAAGTTCGATTGTTTTATTCCCCATACGGGAAGCCACAGAATCCAGCATTACTCGCTTTTCTTCCTGAATATCTTTCATTTCCTGCATAGCATGAATCCGGTCAATATGCGCTTTCTGTTTGGTACTTCTCGCCCTTGCGCCGCGGTGTAGCCATTCCAGCTCCGTACGCAAAAGGCTTTTTCTCTTACGTTCTGTGGCAAGCTCCATGTTCTGACGCTCGGCTTTCAGACGCACAAACTCGGAATAATTACCTGGATAGTTATATAATTTCCCATGATCAACTTCCACGATACGATTTACCACACGGTCCAGGAAATAACGGTCATGCGTAACCATCAGGATCGCTCCCCGGAACTGGATCAGATATTCTTCCAGCCATTCGGACATCTCATTATCCAAATGGTTCGTCGGTTCGTCAAGGACCAGAATGTCTGCCGGTGTTAAAAGTGCCCGGACAAGTGCCACCCTTTTCTTCTGTCCGCCGGACATATGCTCAATCTTTTCATCATAATCGGTAAATCCAAGCTGATTCAGCATAGACTTTGCTTCTGCCTCGATCGTCCAGCGGTTCAGCTCATCATAATTTCCTTCTGTTGCCGCGCGAAGAATTGTTGTTCCTGCTTCAAATACCGGCGTCTGCGGAAGATAGCAGATCTTCACCTGATTCCCCATGCTGATCGTTCCGGCATCACTTTCTTCGATTCCGGCAACGATTTTCAGCAAAGTGGATTTACCCATTCCGTTGACTCCGATCACACCGATTTTTTCATTTTTGTTGATTCCAAATCCCACATCATCCAGAAGCACACGATCCGTATAGGCTTTGGATACATGTTCCATTGTCAGTAAATTCATATATTTTCCCCTGTGATTCTCTGTTTTGTCTTTTTCCATTATAGCAATTTGTACGGGTCCTAGTCAATCCAAAGTATCTCACCCGGCACCGATTCTAACACGCAAAAAGCACAGAATCCTATCCTTTACCGGACAGTCCCTGTGCTTTCACATATCCCCATATTCTTTTTATCTTATGATGTGAGTGTCAAAAATAAATTTTGCCGCTCACTGGTGTAATCAGATTGCTCCATTGCTAAACAATTCCCGCAATCCTCATCTTATAAGAAAATATATTTCAGGATAAACAGTATCACCAGTACATACATCAGTACACTGATCTTCTTTTCTTTTGCTTTTCCTGTAAGTACGTTGATTACTACATAAGAAATCACTCCCATGGAAATACCTTCTGAAATACTGTAGCAGAATGGCATTGCCGCGATACAGATAAAGCACGGAATTCCTTCGCTATAATCACTGAAGTTAATTCCTGCCACATTGCTCAGCATATAGAAGCCGACGATGATCAGTGCCGGAGCTGTCGCAAAGGACGGAATTGCAAGAAAGATTGGTGATAAGAAAAGGGAAATTCCAAACAGGATCGCTGTTGTCAGGGATGTTAAACCTGTACGTCCTCCTTCTGTTACACCAGAAGCACTCTCTACGAATGTTGTTGTTGTAGAAGTTCCGAGTACTGCTCCAACTGTAGTTGCAACCGCATCTGCCATCAGTGCCCCTTTGATTCTCGGAAGCTTTCCGTCTTTGTCAAGCATGCCTGCCTTTGTAGATACACCGATCAGAGTTCCGAGTGTATCAAAAAGATCTACGAAAAGGAATGCAAATACTACAACAACGAATTCCAGTGAAAATACATTCTTAAAATCAAGCTTTCCAAATACCGGTGCAAGGCTTGGAATTGCAAGTCCGGAACTGAAATCCGGAAGCAGACTGTAGAATCCGATCTCCGGATTCGGTACATAAAGACCTGCTATCTGGCAAATGATTCCAAGTATCCATGTGATCAAAATACCCCAAAGGATATTTCCTTTGATGTTCTTAATCACCATGATTGCTGTAATCAGCACACCTATGATTGCAAGAAGTACAGTAATTCCAACGTTATTGAAGCTTGCTTCCACTCCATTTGCCTGATTATATGCATCTACGGAGAAGAGCTGTACCAGAGTAGATCCTCCGACAACGATATTGGCATTCTGAAGTCCAAGAAATGCAATAAATAATCCGATACCAACGCTGACTGCTGTCTTAAGACAGGTTGGAATTGCATTGAAGATTGCTTCTCTGACATTCGTCAGGGAAAGAATAATGAAAATAATACCCTCTGCAAATACTGCAGTCAGTGCAGTCTGCCATGAGTAGCCCATACCAATTACTACAGTATAAGCAAAGTAAGCATTCAGTCCCATACCAGGTGCAAGTGCAAATGGATAATTTGCAAATGCTGCCATACACAGCGTACCGATCAATGATGCAAGTGCTGTTGCAGTAAAGACTGCCCCCTGATCCATACCCGCTGCGGAAAGAATGCTTGGATTTACTGCCAGGATATACGCCATCGTCATAAATGTCGTAATACCTGCAAGAATCTCAGTTTTGACGTCGGTGTGATTTTCTTTAAGCTTAAACACCTTTTCCAACATATTGTTTTCCTCCTGCTGTTTGTCTTGGATATTCCCTCTCACTCCTTAAAATATCCTTGTACAATTTTCTTGTAGCAGAGAATATTTTAGCAAAAAAAAGAGAGAAAGTAAACACATTACTTTCTCTCTGATTTCTAACTCTTGTTCGCTATTACTGTTCATAGTAGCTGTATACCGCAACTATTTGCTCTCTCTGATCTTCTTTCTGAGCGGAAGTACCATTGCAGGGGATACGGATAATTCGTCTAAT
>OLON01000470.1_pt1 | contig 27995 bp, 17 predicted proteins | sample 1672691 | NCBI WGS metagenome assembly OLON01 (sample SAMEA3136714, study PRJEB25190) | human gut metagenome | biome: human gut; feature: human-associated habitat; material: faeces | place: Austria | collected 2013
CCTGTTTGAGTTCTTTCAGACCGCGACGGAGGAGGATCAGGTAGATGAGGTCTACCACTCCGTTACAGAGGAAGATCCATCCTGCAAAGATTACCGTGTATTTTACCATTGTGAACGGATTGAGTACAAGGGAAACACCGAGCCCGATGAAGATCAGGCTTCCGATCAGGAGGATTTTCCAGAATCCGCTTCCGTTTTTCTTAAGTTTCAGGCTTCCTTTGAGGCTCCAGATGCTGTCTACCAGGATAAAGGTTCCAAGCAGGATCGGCAGAAGCTTGACTACGATCTGGGGATTCATGAAGAGAAAAATTCCGATAACCATCAGAACACCGCCGGAAAAAAGATCCAGGATCGTGGAATTCAGTTTCTCCAGAATATAGATCAGGATATGATAAAATCCTACAAGGATCAGCAGAATTCCAAATATAAATTTACAGATTACATTGATCGTGTTCACAGGCATAAACGCCAGGCACGCTCCCAGGGCGATATATATGATCGAGGTTACAATCTGCCCTTTTAAAAAGTTGTTGATTTTTTCCCACATGAGACTTTCCATGCTCCTTTCATCCCGATAATAAGATTTCTACAGACAGTATACCGTTTTTTGAATGGCTCGTCTATAGACATCTCCGGATGAATGTCCATTTTGTAACAACGAGCTTGCAGCGGACAGTCAGACAAAAACAGACCGGAGTCTGTGGAAGGCTCCGGTCTGAATGCTGCATATATTATTTTACGGTTACTTTGATCACATAGGATTTCTTTCCTGATCTTACTGTGATCTTTGCGGTTCCTTTCTTTTTGGCTGTGATAATGCCAGTGGAAGAAACTGCTGCAATGTTTTTATTTGATGTTGCATAGGTTACTTTGTCTGTGGAGGTCAGTGGACTGATCACTGGTTTCAGTGTTGTCTTCTGACCTTTTTTGAGAGTCATGGAGGATTTCAGACCACTGATTTTTGTGGTTGTGACTTTATTGGACTGAACTTTGACATTCAGGGTTGCTCTCTTTCCACTCTTTAAGGTTACGATGATCTTCGCACTTCCGTTACGGTTCTTCGCTCTGATCAGGCCGTTTCTGTCCACGGTCACGATCTTTGTGTTAGTGGAAACCCAGGATCTGATGGAGTCTCCGTTTGCCATGCTTACTCTGACTCTCTTTGTTGCCTGTTTTCTCTGCAGAGTGATGGCGGTTGTATTCAGTTTAATGGTTGCCTTGAGTTTGCTTCCATGGTATCTGGTCTGTGTGTGTTTGCAGTATACGCAGTATCCGACCTGTTTCTCCGGCTGGAATACCGTTGCTTTTGAAACAGTCTTCCATACATATTTCGGTGTATGTTTCAGTTTCGGAATTGTTTCTGTCTTTGTCGCACCGCAGACTGTACAGGTATAAGTCTTCACACCTGTTGCTGTATAAGTTGCTTTCTTTGTCACTACACCTTTGTCATAGGTATGTTTATTTGTCTTTGCGATCTCTTCTGTCTTTGTTGTTCCGCAGACTGTACAGGTGTAAGTCTTTTCTCCTGCTTCTGCGCAGGTTGGCTCTTTTGTTACTTTTCCTTCATCGAAGACATGTTCTTTTGCTTCAAACTGGGCAAGTGGAGCAACAAAATATGTGTATGGTGTTTTTGTTACTGTGAGCTGGTAGTTTCCGGCTTTGTCTGCTTTAATGGAAGCTACCCCATCTGCGTCTGTTACAAATTCTGCTGTCTCATTTGTATCAAGATTTTTCAGTTCCACAGTACAGCCTGCTTCTGCAGACGCACCTGCTGACATCATATTTCTTCCATAGAGTACTGCCTGGAATTCTTTTCCGGCACAGATTTCGGTCGGAACATCCTTAAAGTACATGAACTCGTCGCTCCAGCTTGTTGTGTCTGCAAGCAGATAAATGCTGAATTCATCACCTGAATGCAGTACGGTTGTATTTGCGACAGTTCCCATACCTGTTTCATCTACCGGATATTCGTTATTTACATAATAGCCGACATTTCCTGTTGTATCTTCAAAAGCGGTATTGATCCATCCGTTTGTTCCCACGTTGAGATATCTGGACGGATCTGCATCAAATGCTTCTCCATACATTGCTTTGTGCAGTGTGTATAACGCATCTACTACAGTTACCTGATTCTTCATTGCTTCTGGTTTTTCGTATCCATAAGCAGCTGCGTCTTTTGCTGTGACAGTAAGATCCCGAAGGCTTGCTGGCTGGTTTGCCATATTGACTCTGATCTTAACCTCGGCAACGGCTGTATTCTGTGCATCTTTTGCTGTATCAACAGCTTTCTGAAGTGCCTGTGTAGCATCACTCAGTTCCTCTTCTGTTACATTTTCTTTGTTCAGAACTGCTGTTGCTGTGTCAATAGCTTCCTTAAGTGTGGCCTTTGTTCCTTCCGGATATTGACCTGCTTCTGTTCCCTCTGTCATTCCATCCAGAAGTGTCTGTGCCTCACTGATCAGTTTCTGAAGACCTTCTGCTGCGGATTTGGTACCTTTGATGGTAACGGTTACAGAAACCGGCTGTTTGTAAAGTTTCTGCAGGACTGCATTATCCGGATGTTTTGCAGCAGCTTCTCTGTAAAGTTCACTGCTGAGTACAGAAGAAATCGTAATCTGTGTGTCGGTTTCTCTTCTTGTTACAACAAGGTTCTCATGTCCTACTACTGCATTATTGGAAGATTTGAATTTGTTGTATCCTGCACCTTCCATTTCCCATGGATCTGTAAACTGATCGTCCGGAATAATACCCTTGCCGGTCTTGTCATCAAAATTATAGATCCATTTCGGATTTCCTTCTTCTCCAAGAATCATTTCCTGGAATGGATGAAGATTTCCGGTGATGGAATCTTTGTCTGCATACTGTCCGTCATTGATTCCGTCAAAATAATGAGCCTTTGCCAGTTCCATCAGATTTAACTGATCCTGAACTTCTGCCTCTGTGATTGCTTTGACTGTAACCGGAATCTTCTTGGTCGCAGTTACTCCATCACGGGTAAAGGTCACGATCAGATTTGCGTTAATATCATCATTAGAGGCAAAACGATCTACAGCAGCTCTGTAACCATAAATTGTAATGGCCGCATTATCTGAAGTTACTGTGATTTCTCTGTTATTAAATACATTTTCACCATTCGCATCTGTGATCCTCGTGTATCTCGGAAGCTGAAGATCTGAGGTACAGTTTGCCAGATCAACTGCTCCTTGTGTATTAGAGTCTGTAATCTTATCTGCTGTATAATATTGGTCAAGAATTGCCCGAAGTTCTTCTTCGGTAGGTTTGGTTATGCCGGTACCTTTGACGGTTACTTTGAACTCTTTTGTCAAAGTTGCAAAATCAGATACTTTTTCTACATATCCGTTCAACAGTCTGTCATTTGCATTAAAGGTAGCTGTCAGGGTCACTTCTTTATCTTCCTGCTGCGGAGTAACCACACCTTCTTTTGCATCAATCAGAGAACCCCAGCCGGTGTCTTTGAAGCTGATTACGCTTTCATCAGAGGATGTCCATGTAATCTTGGACCATGCAGTGTTTACACTGCTGCTCATGCACTGTGGAAGTGTCAGATTTGAAGTTACTTCTGCCGCATCTGTATTGGAACCTTTGATCTTGTCCCAGGTAAGATTCTCCTGATCTGCTGCCATCTGTGTATTAAAGTAGTCACGATCCCAGCCGATGGTTGCTCTGCTTTCAGCTGTTTCTGCCTTTGCACCATTCTTCTCGAATACAAAAACAAGGTTTATATTTTTGGAATTGACTGCTGTAAATGAATTCGGTGCCTGTGCATAGTAATGAATAGTTCCATCTGTTGCAACGGTGTCTGGGTCATCACTGGATTTGACAGAAACCGTCACACCTGTTGTATCCATGCCAAGTGCCTCGATTTTGGTCTTAACAAGATCACAGATATTCTTGCAGGATGCAAAATCCGGACGGAGTGTTCCCACTTCTTTGTCAAACTTCTCTTTGATGGCATTTACGGTTTCTACATCTGCCGGGTCAATGCTTGATACCATTTTGACATCAATGGATACATTCTCGTCATCACCGGATGGTGTATAAGTAGCTGTTACATCTTTGTAGTCCGAAGCTTTGACAGTATAGGTGTAGGTCACGCCTTTTTTCATGGTGTAGCTTCCATCTTCGTTTGCTTTCAGCTCTGTTGTTTCTGTTTCGTCCTCATCCCACGGATCTTCCTCTTCATAGGTTACCTTGATGGATGCATTCTCGATGGCTTTGCCGTCATTGTCTACCGGATTGAATTTTACATTATAATCTATAATATTTTTTTCCAGCTGAATATCAATGGTCTGGTCCCCGGACGGTGTGAAGGAGCTGCTTGCAGTTTTGTAATTTGGCGCTTCTACGGTATAGTTGTAGGAAGTTCCATCTATGAGATTGTAGCTTCCGTCTGCTTCCGGATTTACCGTACTATAGTATCCTTTTTTGACACTCACTTTGGCACCATTGACCGGATTGCCGGATTTGTCGGTCACATTGAATCTGATGTTTCTTGTAACGATTTTCTTCAGTGTAACGGTTTTTACTGTATTTACCTCTGTTGGATTGAAGGTAAAATAGCTTTCTGTGTAGTCGTTGTATCCGTCTTTCTTGACAGTCAGGCTGTATCCTGCACCCTTTTCCATGTCATAGGAGCCGTCAGCTTTCGGAGCAACTGCATTCCAGTTTTTCTCCAGTGTTACGATTGCATCCGGAATCAGATTACCTTCCTCATCGACTACATTTATACGCATAGTATAGTTCGGTTCTGCTGCTTCTATGATAATGGTAAATTCCTGGGTTGCAAGAGCGGCTGAAGCTGCCTGTGTTTCATCGTTGATCACATCAGCGGATGTATCAGCGGAAAACAGTCGCAGCGTTGCTTGGAAGCTCTGTGCTCCCTGCTCTGCTGTTGGCCGGTTAATACGCAGACTTCCAAGATTGGCAGGTTTTTTTGTTCCGATATTCACCCATGGACAGTCACTGTTAATATACCATCCCACTCTGTAATTTGAAGAAGAGCTCTCTGTTTTAAAACGCAGGCTACTAATTTTACTACCACTAGTCGGTATTTTAAGTCCCACTGAATAAGAAAGACCATCCTGGCTTTTAACAACACCGGCGCCACCACTTGTGATAATCTTATTATTATCTACATAATTGTTTTTAAGATACTCATCTGCTGCAACTTTCGCATCATCAACGGCATCTCCCACTGCCTCTGCGCCATCGCTGAATAAAGCATCCTCCGCATCTGCTGAGAAGTCCGCATTCTCCTCATTAACAGTTACTGCTTCCTCAGAAGGTTCTTCTGCCTGGAAGTCCTCTGTTTGCGCTTCTGCACTGCCAGTATCCTCTTCAACAGAAATATCTGCACTGTCCTCCTGTGCTTCTGCTGTTTCTGCTTCTCCATCAGAGAATTCGATATCGGCAGCAAAGGTATTCGCCGGTACCGCTGTTACTGTCATCATCGCTGCCATGGAGATGGCCGACAATCTCTTTAAAAGTTCTTTTTTCTTCACTTTGCTCCTCCTTTTGTGAATTATTTTTGGCAACAAAAAACAGAGTCTCATAATATAGATGAGTCTCTGTCCTATACAACGCGCTGGTAATGCCGACTTAAAATATTTCCGCGTCAATATCTCACACAGCAAAAACAGTTCCGGAATCGCACCGGATTTCCACAAACTGACCGTCTCCGGTCAGACCACGCCTGGTTATGTCGTTGAGCCTATTATAGCATTTCTGTCTGAAAGCGTCAATTTTTTCTATATTAATTCTTGCTTTTTTCGAAAAAAAGGGCGATACTTTCATGCATTTTCGTTTTATTTATTACGTTTTTCTGTATCTGACCGGGGGAGTTTTGGCGAATCAGGTACAATATCGAAAGGTTCTGTCGGTCAGGATCCTTGCGAAGATGAGTCCCAGGGGGAGAGCCGCTATGATCAGAATCGCGGCGGCGAACCAGGAAGCGGCTGTGGCAAGTGACATTATCCCAAGATTATAAAAGCCTCTGTAGAGATACAGCCCCGGTACCATGATAACAATCGAGGGAACCGTCAGGGAGATTCGCGGATAACCCACTTTGTTTTTTATCATGGATGCCAGAAGGCCGGCTGTCAGCGCACCGATGAATGCGGCAGCGGCAGGCGGCATTCCTGCCAGATCTGCAAGTTCCAGACGGAGCGTATTGGCAGCCGCTCCGATCACTCCTGCTGATGCTGCCAGCCGGACCGGACTGTTGAACATGATCGAGAAACCGAACACTCCACAGAAACTGGTTACAAGCCTGCATAAGATCCACATCTCTGCCGGCAGGGAGAATTTAATAAAATCAACCGGCTTCAGATGCAGAAGCAGTGCCATGATCCATGCGGACATTGCTGCAACCAGAATAATGATCAGCGCATACATCAGTCTCTCGGTTCCAGAGCGCATATCCAGCTTGGCAAGGTCAATTCCGCTTGTGATAAACGGAAATCCCGGAATAATAAACAGCATGGCACAAATGTATCCCGCCTCATGCTGAATGGAAATACTGAACAATATCTCACCGATCTTCAGAAATCCGGCATAGACCAGACAGGCCATAGAGACAGAAGAAACGATGCAGAGAAACAGAGTAAAATGATGCTTTGTCAGTTTGCATCTCAGGAAATTCCCGATCCCGGCTCCTGCAAAAGCGCAGAACATCTCAATCGGACCGCCACCCAGCAGGAACGTAAATCCACAGCATGCAAGCGCCGCCGCAAATCCAAGTGTGACCGGTGAATACAGTCCGTGTATTCTTTCGATATCATCCAGAAGAGAATGCAGTTTCTCTCCAGACATGTCTTTTCCCTCGATTTCAAATTCCCGGATAAAATGCTCCAGCCGGTTCAGCTTGGAAGTGTTTACTCCGGTATTGGTAAGACACAGTGACTGTGTAAAGCCGTTTTCGCCGTCAAAACAGGTGTACTCGATCGACATCAGGCCGATATCTGCCGTACAGGTGATCCCCATGGTTTCTGCCAGCGTATTCATGGAGCTTCTGACTCTCCATGCGCCGGTTCCGCATGACAGAAGCATGATTCCCACACGGCCGATGATGGATGCTTTTTCTGTAAGACTCGCCTCTGTTACCGGAACATCTGCCCCGTTTTCATCTGTGTATTCATGCCAGGCGATATCCATATGATTTTTTCTGATGATCTGCTGCATCGTTTTCACTTCCCCGCCTGTCTGTTTATTTCAACCAGAATGTGTTCCCGGCATCCCAATCCGATACCGTTTGCAATCTCGATATTTTTTTCCATTTTTCTCTCAAAATGATGAAACGGGAGAAAAATTCCCAACGTGGCTGTATTTTTTTCTCTGCCTTCCTCATCTCTGACTCCATAGTACATCAGAGCACGCGGCAGTTCCTCCTGAAGACGCATCAGGAAATCCCACACAACTGCATAGATTCTGTCCTCGTTGATGTCCAGCTTTACGGACTCCGGAAAACGGAACATCAGGAGAATTCCTGTGTGTTTTGAAATCTTTTCGGTTACGATTTCACCACTGTCTGTATAACTGTGATTTTCCCGGAATCCATCTGCCATATACATCTGATAATCCGGTATTTCATCCTGCTCTTCATAAAGTTTGTGGAACATTTTGTATTTTTTCTCGTAAAGATGATTTTTGAATTCATTCAGAAGATTTCCTTTATCATCTGTGAGAAGAACCGGATTCTCCACACCTTTGTCATTGAACCGTATCGGAATCAGAAAAGAATTCCTCAGAAGGTCAAAAACGCTGTTGTTACAGACTGCCATGAGAAAAGCGGAAAGATCCTTATTCTCATAGGCATTGAACAAAGCCGCCGCAAAAACCGTTCCCGGAATGTCTGTCCCGGCACCTTCGCTTTCTTCTGCGGATGGTATCACCTCAAAGAAGGTGTTTTTTAACCGCTCGCAGGCATTTGGATTTGTAAGAATTCTGTCAAAAATCTGCTCTGCTTTTTCTTCTCTTGGAAATATGGTACTCATAATACCGCCCCTTTCGAGCATTATTATAGAACCGCAGAAATCAAATGTAAATTTCATCTCTTCTATATTTAATATAACCTTCTGGGCAGATCAAAACACAGCCTATTGCGATCGCCTTTATGATTTTGAACTGATCCATTCCTGTATTACAACTTCGTCAGTCTGAAGTGCTTCTGCAATCTTCTCCAGTGGAAATTTCATTTTATTCAACGCCATAGCTGTTTCTTTTGCTTTTTGCAATTCCCCCTCTTTCAATCCGGCTTCGTATTCTGCCTTTCGCAGTTTTCGTTCTTCCTCTTCTTTGTCGTATTCGAATATACTCATTGCGATCACCTCCGATTTGTTTTTTCGAAGGAATTCTGCAAGGATTCCGCTCTGGATACAGTCGTTGACTGCCTGTTCTACGGCTGTGTCCAGGTCGGTGCTTCCTGCGTATTCCCGCACTTTTGCTACATATTGGGCATATTCTCTCAGGATCTGACACTGCTCCAGTAACTGGCTGTTGTGGCCTTCGTTGATATTCAGGGTAATCACCTTTAATTCCAGGTTCGGCTCACCGGTCAGGTTTTCGTAGGATTCTGACAGGTAACTGACCCAGCTGTCTTCTTCTCTTTCGGTTCCGTTGTAGAATACAAGGAAGTTCGGTGCCGGGATCTTCTGGATGCTGGATGAATACAGGGATCTGTGGTCTACGAGCTTCTGGTATTCCCCTGCTATGTAAAAGAGATCCCTCAGCGGCATATTTGGGTTGTAGGTTGACTGGTGTTCATACAGAAACAGTCCCGTGTCCACAATAAATGCCAGATCATTCTTCATTCCCATATAGACTGCATTTTCCAGCGTCACGATCTCCAGTGCGTCCGGGTCTTCGTAGCTGCTTCCGTTTACTGCATTGTAAAGGGAAAGCAGATTTTTGCGATCAGAGAACAGCATTCGGAAAAGTTTCAGAACGTGATGTACTGTCTTTCTTTTCACTTCGAACCCCTGCTTTTTTTGTTTTGACTGGAATTTAAAAGCATGGATTTCTGAAATGATTTTAGAAAAAAATAATTAGACGGCAAAAATGCCCTGAACTTCTAAGAAATATGCTTTGTTTTATACTAGCATTCTTTCTCTTTTGGTTCAAGGCATTTTGAGGTTATTTTATAATTTTAAGTATCTGTTTATTTGCCGGTCACAATTTTATTTAACAGTTACTTTGATCACATAAGATTTCTTTCCGGATCTTACTGTGATCCTTGCGGTTCCTTTCTTTCTGGCATTGATCACGCCTCTGGAAGAAACGACTGCCACGTTTTTGTTTGAAGAACTATAGGTGATCTTCTCCTGAGAAGTGAGTGGTGTCAGAACCGGTTTCAGGGTCAGCTTCGCTCCTCGTTTCATGGTCTGGCAAGAGCGAAGACCTGTGATCTTTTCGGTTCTGACTATGGACTTCTGCACTGTGACATTGATGTACGCTTTTTTTCCGCTTCTCAGTGTCACTGTGATTCTGGTCCTGCCTGCACGTTTTCCGGTAATCCTGCCTCTGGAATCTACCGTTGCAATATTCCGGTTGGAGGAAGTCCAGGAACGGATGGAATCTCCTCTCGCAAGCCCGCTGACTTTTACCAGGGCTGTCGTCTGTTTTACCCGTAATTTAATATTCGTAGTATTGAGACGGATCGTCGGGGTCAGCTTCCTTCCGACGGTTCTGGTCTGAACAGTTCCCTTTGTTCCTTTTCGCTGCTGTTTCTCCGGTGCAAATACCGTTGCTTTTGATACGGTTTTCCATGCCCCGAATTTCTCCGGCACAGGGGTCGGCTTTGGTGTCGCCGTTGGTGTGGGAGTTACCGTCGGTGTCGGTGTCGGTGTGGAAATCGTCTCTTTTCTCTGAATGGTCAGAGTGTATTCTGTTTTCTTTCCTGTCTTTGCTGTGACAACGATTTTTACCTGCGCTTCTTCTATCGAAGCATCACTGTCAAAGTAAGCATCAAGCCGGACTGCAGAACCACTTCCTGTCACCTTTCCTTTGTATATCACCTTACTGATGCCTTTTCCTGCTTCTATGGTCACGTCTGCAGACGGATCTGCCGGTTCTGCATAGATGCGCAGGAAAGAACTGCCCAGATAGGTGACGCGGTAACTGGTTTTGTCTGCGCTGAATGCCGGTGTCAGTGCCAGCCATTTCGTACTGTCCGAATAGGTATTGCTGATGCTGGCGGTCAGGTTCGCAAGGTTTGTATTTCCCTGGTCTTTTGTCAGATGGAGCGTATAGGTTCTGCTCTTTCCTGCCAGAGCTGCCACGACCGTAACTTCCGCGCTTCCGGAGCTTACATCTGCGGTATATGTATTTCCGGCAGCTTTTCCATTGACCGTCAGGGTGCATCCTTCCGGGGTTTTGAAATTCAGGGTTACTTTTGAGGCATTTTCTGCGGTTCTTATGGTGTACTCTGTCACAGAACGCTGGAAAGCTTTGTCCCAGGTTACTTTTCCATTGTCTGCCTGTGCAGTCACACTGTCCAGATATGCACCGTTTGTCTCGACTGCCATCAGGTAGTTGGAGTCATTTTTGTAGTACAATGTTCCGTCTCTGTCAGCGCAGATCGTGCTGATGCAGTACTGCTGCTGATCACTTCCCGGACGGAACAGTTCTTCTGCTTTTCCGGAGGTCTGTCCCGGCTCGTCTGTCAGCATATAGAGTCCGCCCGGTCTGGCATTGTAGGTAAAATACAGGTAAACACGTCCGTCTGCCTGTCCGTCCCCGTTGAAATCCTGATTCTCGTATGCAGTAGAAAGAAGCGGTGCTGCCTGCGGATATCCCGGAATCGAAACTTCATATGCCAGGGAAAGTCCTGCAGCGGATTCATTCAGAACATCGAAATGATGTCCCGCATCGGCGTCAAACCGGTGGCTTTCCTGTCCGCAGACGCCGACATAGATTCTTCCTTTGTATACTACCGGGGCTGCTGTTGCCATGCCACCGAGGTTGTAACTGTCTGCTCTGCCAAAGGTTCCGTCCGTATTCATCGCCACACGGTAAAGGCAGCCGCCTTTTGTTGTAAAATAGACGTATCCGTTGTTATAAACTACGGTGGAACGGATGTCTCCGTTAAGTCCTGTCAGTTTGTCCAGAAGGAGACCTGTATGGGTGTTGACAGAATAGAGGATCGCCGTGCTGGTATAGTTTTTTTCTCCGGAACCATCATCGGAGCCGAATACGAGATAATCGCCGGACGCATAGGAGCCTGCCCAGTAAAAACCGCCTTTGTGGTTGTATTTCCAGGTACAGTACTTGGTCTCATCGCCTTTTGACGGATCCTCGTCGGTCACGGAAAGGCAGAAATAAGAGCCTGCCGTGGTCTCGGAATTCCAGGTTCCTGTGTAGATATATCCATCTTTGTATGTGATCGGAGAGAGGGTCTGACCACCCAGCGATTCACTGATCCAGACGGATCTGAGAGTTGAAGCACTGACTGCCTGAATCTGGCCGCCGCCGATCTGGGCGAACAGCATTCCCTCTGCATAGGTAAGCGGATTCAGCGCATAGATCATATTTCCGTTGAGCGGTTCACTGGTTGCTACGATATCTCCTGTATTTTTGTTGAGTTTGTAGATAAACTGTCCGGATGCCACATACAGATAGCCTCCCAGGATCAGCGGTGGTGTGACAGATGCCTCCTGGCCGACACCAATGCGCATCGCCCATTTCTGAACGGTCGAAAATGCATCGGTCGGTGTGGATGTGCCTGTAATTCCGTTATTGCTCTCGCTGTTCCGGAAATTAGTCCAGTCATTGTCGGTAATCTCCGGCTGGGTGGCATCCTGTTTCTTAAGTTCTACAGTGATCTCAGCCTGTTCTCCTGCCTTAAAGGTATTTCTCTGTGAAATATAGCCATAGTGGGAAACATTCCAGGTATACTCCTGGCCTTTGATCAGGGAAGCAAATGTGCTGGCAGAATCCTGTGACGGTTCCATGCGTTCTCCGTTTTTGTCGTAAACGCTGATGACTGCATCCTGCGGTGTCACCTGAAATGTCACAGAATCGCTGAGCTGTTTCTGAACGGTGACTTTGTAGCTTCCTGTAGAGGTATAGGTTTTTTCCTGACAGTCCGAATCCGCATAGGTTCCATCCTCTTTCATCTCAAAGGCGATCTCCGTCGAATCCCCGGTCAGAGGAATCTCGATCGGATCTCCTGATGAAATGCTCTGTCCGTTTATGGTGAGACCATACCAGTTTTCCCCGAAAGGTACTGCCCTGATCTTCACCTTGTCCGTTCCGGTCACAGACACTTCGTAGTCTCTTGTCACTCCGGAGGTGTCAAAATCTGTGATCAGGTTTTTTGCCATGTCGGTATCGGTCGGCAGGTAGCATCTGATCGAAGAAAGGTCCAGTCTTCGAAGCACTACGAGTTTATAAGTTACGCTGTCGCTTTCGGTTCCTGCCTTGATGGTGTAGATGGCTCTTTTTCCATTGCCGGAAGCAAAAATATCCGAAAATGAATATCTCTGTCCGTCTGTGTATGCAGTGGCGGACATCTCTTTTGTTTCCTGTTTTCCTGACAGATTCCATGCGGAGAGTGTCACAGTGGATCCTTCCGGTGCGTCTTTCGCAAGATTGGCACTGATCCAGAGCGCGGAAGAGTTATAGTTGGAACCATATTCTACGGTGTAGACTCTGCCGCCGAATTCTTCGTCCATATCTTCTCTTCTGTCGAGTTTCAGAGCGTCTTTTACCCCGTTTCCGGTATAGACGTTTAAATCTGTCAGATATTCTTTCTGATCTTCGGTCTCATCTGTGATCTGCACTTCCGGTGCTTCGCTGTCATCGGAAATCAGATCATCGGAGTTGAAGTCATCGGAAGGTGCATCCGGATCCGGGGTTTCCGCAGGATCCTGACCGTCCTGTGAACTGAAATCATCCGGCTGTTCCAGATCAATCTCTGCCGGAGCTTCCGGTTCAGACGGTGTTTCCGGCTCTGTCTGGTCTTCTTCCTGTGTTTCTTCTACGGAGATTTCCGAAGAAAAGTCAGCTTCTGCACTGAAATCTGCTCCATAGACCGGCGCGCTTCCTGCCAGAAGTGATGCACACAGAAGACCTGTCAGCCATTTTTTCATGATCGGCTTCATAAAATAAATTCCCTCCTTATCTTTGTTTCTGTCATATCATCGGATCACTCAGTTTCTGTTTTTTGTAATGTCGTCTGGCTCCTGCAAAGAATCCGAGATACAGAATTCCTGCCAGTGCGAACACCAGAAGTGTTCTGGTCAGAAGACGCATGTGCTTCCAGGTGTGGGAGATTTTTCCCACGGTGCCGATGGCGCTTCCGGTCTGTTTCCCGCCGGCCGCTGAACTGTCTCCCGTGCCGCCTTTCCCGCCGCCCTTTGGCGCAGAAGCTGTGGCTGCGGCTGCTTTTTTGGCTGTTTTGTCTGTTTTTGCGGTTTTGCTCTGTTTGTCTGAATTTCCGGTGTTTTTTGTGCTGTTGTTTTTGGAAGCTGGTTTCTCATGGACAGTCAGTTTCTTTTTGCCGCTCTGCTCTGTGTCCTCTCCGTCCTTCTGCGTTTTGGATCCGGAAGACTTTTCTTTTGCCTGAACTGTTTTGAGTTTGTCCAGCGAGCCCTCTCCATTGTTCTGGCCTCCCGGAAGAACCGCTTCGGATTTGTTGCCGCCGTATCCCGGTCTCTGTGCGACATTTGTACCGTTACCGTTATTCTGTTGGGTTTGCCCCTTTTTCTTAATATCCGGGATCCGGATCACCAGACGGTCACTGACGTTTCCTGCTGTGTCTTTGACTACGATCACCAGGTCTTTCTGACCCTGGGTAAGTCCGGTCAGTGTGATGGTGTTGGTTCCGGCGGAAACTTCCTCGCCTGCCCCTTTGGTATCGGGTGTGGGGATTTTTGCTCCGGCTTCTCCTGCCTGGTAGTAACACATTCCTCTTTCGCTGGTCTTGTATACCACAGAGGCCTTATCTTCGGAAATCCTGCTGGCACTGACTTTTTTGAGCACCGGAGCTGTTTTGTCCGTCAGGCTCAGGGTAAGATAATAATCTCTGGATGTCCCGTTCTGTGCGGTCACATGAACGCGGAGCTTTGCTTCTTTTTCCTGAGAAGCAAAATAAATCTTCCAGTATGGATGTTTTTCTTTGTCCTGTGTACCTTTGATGGTCTCATCTTTCTGCACAGTCGAGGCTTTGATCCCGCTGAGCGCATAGACCTTTACTGTGGCACCGGAGGCAGATTCCAGCCAGAGGTTCAGGCTCTGCCGTTCTCCGTCGTAGGTGGCGCTGTATCGGTCATGGTCTTTTTTTAATGCCGGATCCAGCTTCAGGATTCCTTTGCCATAGGTGTCTGAGCTGGAAACATACAGATGCTTAAGCTCTGCATCATTACCGGTCAGGGAGATCCTGTACTGTGTTGTCTTTGTATCTGCTGTTATGGTTTCTGTTTTTGTCTCATAGCCGTCCTTTGAAACGGTGATCGTATACTTCTCGCCTTTGTAAAGCGCATAGATTCCACGGGAGCCTTTGATCTCCTGTCCCAGTTCATTGTGGACGGCAACGGTGGCATCTGCCGGTTCTGTATGAACTGCCGCATGTACCTTTCTGGCTGCTGCCAGAGAAAGTTTCAGTGCTTCTGTCATTCTGTTGCCGTTCTGATCCTGTACAAGCAGATAAATCTCACAGGCGGCATCTGCCGGAACGTTTACAGACTGCTGATTGTCTCCGGTCTCAACCGGACGGGCAGTGCTTTCAAAATCAAATACCGGCTGCTGGCCTTCGCGGACTGCCGAAATACAGACCTTGCCTTCCCCGTCTGCCTGATACAGAAGAACCACCTGATTATCCGCTGTCCGGATGGCTCTGACCCCGGTAAGATGCAGCGCACATTCTTCCTGTGGCGGTGTCTCTGTCGGAGACGGAGCCTCGGTCGGGGACGGAGCCTCAGTCGGCTGTGGTACTTCGGTCGGGAGCGGGCTTTCGGTTGGCTGCGGTGCTTCCGTTGGCTGCGGCTCTTCTGTCGGTTCGGGTTCCGGTGTTTCCAGAGGTTCCTGAGTCGGTACCACTTCTTCTGTATTTTCCTGATTTATATCATCGGAAAGTTCAGAAAATTCCGCGACCTGGCTGCCGGAAGTTTCCTCCGCCGCACCTGCCTCACAGACCGGCACTGTTCCTGCCAGAAGCACTGCTGAAAGTGTTCCCATTACAAATCTTTTGTTCATTTACCAGTCCCCCCATGTCTCGCCATTTGTTCCGGCTCCTACATCTGCACCTGAGTACAGAGAGAAACGGATCCGGATCTCATCTCCGTCTGCCGGAAAATATGCCGACATTCCGACATTCATATATTCTCCGTTGACAAAATACAGCCATCCGGAATCCATTGTAAAGTCAAACTCACCGAGCCAGTTGGCATCGTGTCCTGACAGCTGACAGTTGACCGCTTCAAGATGCGCCATCAGATCATCCGGGATCGCCGCGCCTGCTGTGATCCCGCCACGTCCGATCGCCTTGAGGTAAAAGCCTCCTGTCACATCTCCGTCATTTCTCCAGTCCAGTCCACTGTTCTGTAACAGTCTCAGTACCACGGAAGAAAGCTGTTCTCCCTGATAAAAGTCAACAGAAGTCGAGGGAAGGATTGTTCCAAGTCCTACGCTTCCGGCCTCAATGCTGATGCTGACGGAGCCTGCCGGTTCTGCACCGCCTTCCTCGCCTTTGTAGATGATAAACGTCGGCAGTGTGGTACTCCAGCCTTCTGTATCGGTTGCCTTGATATCTATGGTATTCGCATCTTCTTCCAGATCCAGACGGTACGCGAGCACGCCCTGAGAAGGCTCGCCGCTGACCGAAAGTCTCTGTCCGTTGCCATAAACTTCAAGAGAAGTAGAGCCAAGGCTGTTTCCATACCAGTCTTTCGCCTGTACATAAAAGGTACGATAAGCGGCGTTGACAGTCTCTCCGTCTGTCAGATCTGTCGCGATCGTCGGATAACGGTCTTCGTCCTCATCCTCTGACGGCGGCTGCGGAGTCGGGGTGACAGGTACTTCCGCACCTTCCTGGTTCCGGTTGTCATCTCTCTCCGGTTCGCCCTCGTCGGATTCATGGGAATCCTCCTGGTCATTGTCATACTGAATCGTATTTTCCTCTACATCGCTCTGTATGCCGTCATCTCCCGAAGAGGTTTCCGGTGTCTCCGTTACATCTGGTTCCTGCTGACTCTGTTCATTCTGGTTCTGTTCGCTCTCTCCGTCTGTCAGGTCTGCTTCCTCTGTATTATCGGCTTCTTCCGTCTCGGAATCTTCCTGCTGTTCTTCTTCATCGAGAAGCTGTGCCTGTTCTCCCTGGGCTTCGTCTCCGTTCTGTGAATTTTCCTGCTGCCCGGCATAAGCATAACCGGTTCCCAGATAGCCTTTGAGGGAGCTTCCGGCACTGATCCCCTGTATCGGATTTTCCTGTATTTCTCTGTGATAGTTTCCAAGTCCGGCAAAAAGAACTCCTGCGAAGATCAAAAGGCAGGCAAGTCCCCAGAGTGCCGGGATGATCCTGGAAAATCTTTTTTTATTTTTTTTACTGTTTCTTTTCATGCTTACCCTTTAATACAGCCTTTCGATATACTTCATGATCCATTTCTCATACCAGCCTGTCGCTGCCTTAAGTTCTTTCTGCATGATTCTGATGCAGGCTGCGGTTTCCCGGCGTTCTTCTCCTGATACCGGATGCGGACTGAATGCCGCCCGCTGTCCGATCACGGATATCTTTTGATACGTCTCTCTTGTCTTCTGTGAATAAAGTTTCGGTCCATGGCGGTAGAGAAGTTCTGCATATCCTGCCATGGCACGGACTGCACTTCGGTCGTCTCCGCTCTGGAATCTGCGCTTTCGGATCTGTCCTGCCCGGAATCTCAGGATCCAGACTGTCAGAATAAAGATCAGACAGAATATGTCAAATACCGACAGAAGCAGGATCAGGAATTTCTCGATCCCGAACAGTGCCAGTCTGAGACTCCAGTGTGTCTGGATATTTTCTTCCATCGGCGGTTCTTCCTCTGTCTCAGGAATTGCTGCCGCCTTTGCGCCCTGCGCCTCCAGGCCTGTCTTCAGATCTGCTTCTTTCATGACGTTGTAATATTCCGGTGTCATTTCAACCGGAACCCAGCCGAGACCGTCAATGTAGATCTCTGTCCATGCGTGGCCGTTTTTGCCCGGAATCTCTATGGTGTCCCCGGATTTTTTGTCTCTGACATCTTCCGGTGTGACAAGATAACCTTCTACATAACGGGACGGGATTCCATAGTAGCGGAACATCAGTGCCGCCGCAGATGCATAATGGACACTGTGTCCGATCTTTGTGTCTGTCAGAAAGTGTTCCACAAAGTCTCCATCCTTCGTATCCGGATCTGAAGCTGTGCTGTAGGTCATGTTTTTTTCGAGGTATGCGCGGATCCTTGTGATCGCGGTATAGTAATCGGTGTGTCCCTGCTCACGGTTTCCTCCGTCTCCCAGTTCTGCCCGGAAAAGAGTTTCCAGAGAAGCCGGGAGGTCTGTGTCCTGACCATATACAAAGGTATTATAGTAGCTTTCCGCATCACGGTAATCGGTTCCCTCTCCTGATGCAAGGGTCTGATAAACTCTCGCGCCCAGTGTCGTGAAATTTCCGACCAGGTTTCTGTCGGTCCGAAGTGTATAGTCTCTCTGTCCAAACAGACCTTTTGCTCCCAGAGTGCTGTCGGTAAGCGGGGTTTCCCCGTCATATCCCTCCGGGATCTCTGCCAGTTCATAAGGTGTATAGAGGTATCTGCTGTCTGCCTTCTGATTCTCAACCGTCAGTGCAGATATCTTCCCTGAAAGCGTATCATCTCCGACCAGATTTCCGGCCTGTGCCAGCTGTGTTTCTGCATAAAATCCACCCTGATGCAGCCAGTAAAAAAGATTTTTCTGTTTATAGGCATCCCCGGTGGAAATGCTTTTCCATTCGGAGCCGTTATAGGTGCTTCCCACAAATCCGCGCAGATACAGAGAATCCGGATTTTCCATCGTCACGCGCAGTGCGGTATCGTCCGAAGCCGTCCAGGCTGCACATTCTTTGAGCCTGCCGTTCGGGAGTGAATTGATCTCACCTTTCTTATAGCGCAGATTCTCTATACCGGTGTGAACCTCTTCTTTTGCCTTTGCCACGATCTCCATGGAAGAATAGTCTGCTTCCGGAAGTATCTGTGCAGCCAGAAGTCCTGCCACAAGCATCACGCCCAGTGCCAGAATGCCGCCCTCCCAGAAAGCCCGGGAGCTTTGCGCCCTCCCATCTGACTTCGTGGAATGTGTCAGCATAAAGTTCAGTTTCAGAAGAAGTCCCAGATAAAAAAGGAAACAGACCTTATGATCCGGTACGCCCTCTGTAAGAAGAAGGAGCGCCGGGTACAGAGCCGCACAGAGCAGGGTAAGTATACACCATCTGTACTTCAGAATGATGAGTCCCAGAACCGCCGCCATTATTCCGGGGACGATCAGAAACATTATCCGGGAGCTGTTTCCCGAGGTAATTGCTGTCGTGTCATACCGGTTCAGGTAGATTCCCGCTCTGCTGCCAAGGATATCTGCCGCGTCATTCCAGTAGAGTGCCGCTCCGTCCAGGATATTTCTGCAGAACAGCAGGAGCAGGAGCACAGCGGCCAGTGCGCTTCCGCACCGGACTGCCAGTCCCGTTTTGGGAATTCTGGCTGTGACAAGTGCCAGCAGAGTGACCACAAAAACACTTAAAAGAACCGGCACTCTGTACACCTGCTCCGAAAAAAGCTCCAGAAACAGGATCAGCCCAAAGCCTGCCACAAGCCAGATCAGCGCAGTCTGCAGAAGGATACCTGACAGTTGTTTTCTGTATTCTCTTTTTGGGTGCTGTCCGGATTCTGTGATCCATATCTCCATGTTATGTGTTCTCCTCCGTTGTCCGGGCTGCCGGTTCCGCAGCCTATGACTGTTACCTGTCCTTTTTGTCTCAGGGTCTCCGCTTCTCTGTCATCCGGATCCCCGGTTATGTAAATATAGTTTGCAAAGCTCTGTGTGCCGGAGTTCTCAAGATAGCCCTGTACAGCCATTCGTTTTTGTCCGCTGCTGCGAAGAAAAAGATACAGGACGTTTTCGTAATCCTCCCGTGTCCGGACTTTCTGTATCCGGAACCTGCCTGTCTGATGGTCGTAGATTCCTGCCTGGCAGGGAATCTTCTTATCTATAAAGTCCAGAAGAACTGAGGCAAAAACTTCTGCCACAGTCTCTGCCCTTCCCGGGTCTTTGTGTTCTTGCCAGCTTTCGGCCAGGATCAGAACGGTATCATCGACCGGGTAGCTTTTTTCCCGGATCATAATGTCATCCAGCTTGCCCGTAAGCTTCCAGTGGATCTGACGGATGGAATCTCCCGGCTGATATTCGCGGATATCGTAGGTCTCGCCCGGATCATCTCCCGGACGGCTGCCGGAATAGCGAAAACTTTCCATATCAAAGCCCTCTCTGGTAAGGAAAGAAAAATCCTGCCTGTGTTCCCCCGGCATCACTACGGTACAGCCGCTCACTTCTGCCACACGTTTCACAGCCGCCACACCAAAGAAATCTCTGCATTTCCACTGTGAAAATCCAAACTCAATACAGCCGCACCAGTTACTCTTCGCCTGAAATCCCACAGTTCCGGTTTCTCTGGTCCCGAGGGAAAACGGAAGCAGGATCTCTCCCTTCTCTCCGGTAAACTGATTCTGCCAGTGCAGTGTACAGCTTCCGGATACCGGCCATATGGAATTGTTCTGCATCTTAAGGTTTCCATTAAAACATTCTGTCCTCTGGGCCGCTCTTGGAAGTTTCAGTTTCCATTCCATCTTTTTTCCGCAGAACAGAGCTGTGACTGCTGAAAAGACAAGAAGAATGCCCGAGATCATAAGAAGTACGGCAAAGATCCAGGAACCGGTATATACGGTAGCTCCTGCCATCAGAACGATCCACAGAAACCACATGATCCTGCTTTTCATCATCCTTCTACCTTCGGCTGCGGTACTTCTGCAAGAATCTCATCAAGGATCTCACGGGCGGATTTTTCCTGATATCTTGCCCTTGAATCCAGGACCATACGGTGAGCTGCCACGTCTTTGAATACCGTCTGTACGTCCTTCGGTATTACATAGTCTCTTGCGCTCATGTAGGCTGCCGCTTTTGCCATACGGCACAATGCCAGCGTTCCACGGGGACTTAAGCCGAGGACGATCATTTCATGTTCTCTGGTCGCTTCCGCGAGTTTTGCTATATAATCCAGGACTTCGTCTGCCACATACACATCCTGCACTTCGCTCTGAAGTTTCAGGACTTCCTCTCTGGTGATGACAGTCCGCGCAAGTTCCAGTGGGTTGACCTTCTGGCGGTCGCGGAGAAGCTCGACCAGACTCTGGTGATCCGGATATCCCATGCTGAGGCTGACCATAAAACGGTCAAGCTGGGATTCCGGGAGCATCTGGGTACCGGAAGAACCGACCGGGTTCTCTGTCGCAAGAACCACAAACGGCTGTGGCACTTCATGGGTCTCTCCGTCTACGGTCACTCTTCCCTCTTCCATTACTTCCAGAAGTGCAGCCTGCGTCTTGCTGGAAGTACGGTTGATCTCATCTGCAAGAAGGAGGTTGCACATTACCGCACCCGGACGGTACATGAACTGGCCGGTCTGTTTCTCATACATGGTAAATCCGGTGACATCAGACGGAACAACATCCGGTGTAAACTGGATACGGTTAAATTCCATTCCCATCAGGCGGCTCAGGGCAAGCGCTGTCGTTGTCTTTCCGACACCCGGCACGTCTTCCAGAAGAATGTGGCCTCTGGCCAGCACTGCCATGATGATCTTGTCTGTAACTGCTTTTTTTCCTTTGATGATCGTCTCGAGTTCCTTCTGGAGCTGTGTTATTTTTTCCGGCAATGTCTTTTCCTCCGTTTATCTGTGATCTGTCATGTTGTAGAAACTGTTTTCTTTGTTCTGGCAGCGCTCATATGCCACCATCGCACAGAATGCCTGGTCCGTCGCCATCGGATCGCTGTCTCCGTCCTCTGTGTGGGAGAAGCTTCCGTCTTTCTGGTAATAGGTCATAAGAGTATCGTAGAGTCCCTTTCCGTCTTTCTGGAAACGCTCATCTTCATTGCAATCAATGCCATAGGTACTCAGGGCAATGATCGTCTGGGAAACGGACTCGGAGCTCTTGTCTCCATAGGCGGTATAGCCTCCGTCTGCATCCTGTGCATCTGCCAGGAACTCTACGCCCCTGTCTATGGTGTCTTTTACGTTTTCTTCTTCCTGATATGGTTCCAGACACTGCAGCGTCATGGCCGTCAGATCCACATCTCCCTCTGTGGCATTGTCATCCAGAGAAAAACCGCCATCGGATTTTTCCTGTTCCAGAATATAGTCGAGATATTTCTTCTGAACCTCACCGTCTTTATTCGCCTGCGGATCCTGTGCATTCAGGGCAAGGAGGGCAAAAACAGCTCCGTTCAGTCCCTGAGAGACAACGGTCTCATAATCTTCCAGCGGCTTCTGGATATCATAGCCGCCGATCTCTGACGGATCTTCCCCGATCGCACAAAGTGCCAGTACTGCACGGGAATATTCTGTATATTTGTTTTCGCTTAAGATACCGTCCTGCTCTTTCAGTTTCTTTTCCAGATTTGCACGGTATTTCTCGAAGTAATTGTCCTCTGCCTTTTCACCGGAACGCGCCAGTGCGATCACTGTCCACTCACCGCCCAGGGAATCTGATGCGGGAGACGTCACTGTCTTCTGTTCATATTCTGCGGTTTTTGCAAGTGCCTTCTCCAGATCCGGTGTACTGCTGCCGCCGCATCCTGTCATCATTCCTGCTGTTGTCAGCAGTACCAGAAATGTAAGTCCTCTTTGTTTTAATCTGTTCATACTCTGCCCTCTCGTATTCTGTGCCAGCAGAGAAGAACCTCCTCTCTGCGTGAACATTCGATCGTCCAGCTTCTCTCTTTGGTAAGTGGAAGCAGGTTCTGTAGTTTCTGCCAGGGAATGGTACCCTTTCCAAGCCCCAGATGTGCATCCCGGTCACCGCAGTTATCATGGACATGAACATGCGTGACGTAAGGTGCAAGTTCTTCTGCCCAAGTGAGAACCGGAATTTCTGAATAACAGTGCGCATGCCCGATATCCAGACACAGATGGAAGTCCGGATGATCTACTTTCCTGTATACATCCAGAAGAAGTTCCCAGTCCTCGTCCAGAACGTTCTCCATCACGATTTCCAGTCCTTCTCTGTGTTCCAGAAACTCGCAGAAAAACCGGCTTACCTGATCTGCCCATCCTTCCCTGAAATAAACGCAGGGGATCATTCCGGAATGGTAAATGATCTTTCTGGCTCCGAGTTCCTTCCCCGCCTGATAGCACTGTGCAAACCGGGTCATCGTTACTTCACGGATCAGGCTGTCAAACGCAGCCGGGTTCAGATCCAGGAAAGGCCCGTGAAGTGTCAGCGGCGGATTCCCAAATGTATTTAATTTTTTCCTGTATGTCTGTATCGTCTCTTCCAGATGATCCAGATTGTCGGAGATGGAAAAATCAATGCTCTCCACTCCCATTCCTGTTTCCCGGATCAGTTCTTTCATTTCCTCATCCGGAAGCAGATGACTGATATTGATCACTTTCTGCCTCTTTTCAGGGCTCGACCAGCCCGTATTTTTTCTTGATGCGTTCCAGTTTCTCAAGCATCGGACGGCTTAAGAACCACAGAAAAATCACTGTTGAGATGGCATGTACCAGATCGACCGGTGCCCCTGAAATATAAAAAGCCAGAAGACTTGCCCAGGTAACCTGTCCATATGACATCAACGCACTTGCCGGATTCATGATTCCACCATAAATCAGAAACACGCTCAAAAATCCATAAATACAGAGATCCAGCTTCCGTGCTTTGAGAATTCCTTTCTGAAAAAGGATTCCCGCAAGAAAACCGATCATGCCAAATGCAAACATCTGCCACGGAGTCCACGGTCCCTGTCCCATGAACATGTTGGAAAGCATCATGATCAGACACCCGACCAGAAAACCTGCTTCCCCTCCAAAGGAAATACCGCTCAAGATCACGATCGCCGCAACCGGTTTGAAACTCGGCACCATAAAAAATGCCGCTCTTCCTGCCACTCCGATCGCCGCCAGGACTGCGATCACCATGATCTCACGCGCCTTCGGCTTTCTTCCCTCAAACATCATAAAAAAGGGAAGCATCGCCGCAACGATCACGATCAGACTGCAGACCAGATATTTTCGTCCGTGGAAAACCCTGACTGACAGATACAGAAGTAACGGTACGACCAGGAGCATCACACCCAGCGCAAACCATGTCCGCCTGCTGACTCTGCCTTCCTTCGTCATCTGCCGGATGATCAGTCCGTCTGTGGGAAGTCTGTATTCTTCTGGTTCCTCTGGCTGCTCTTCCTTCGTATCTGCTGCATGCTCCGGATGCCGGTCCTCCCAGAATTCTTCCATAAATGTATCTAATTGCTGTTCCGTAAGCATGTGATCACATCCTTTCCGGTGACAGCATCCGGAAAGAGCTGCCTTGCCATACGGTTTGCCGCCGTTGTGTAGAAGTTATTTCCTGCAAAAAACTCCCTTGTATTCTGGCTTGTCACAACATTTCCCTCAAAGAACAGACCCACGCGGTCTGCATACTCTGCGACAAATTCCACATCATGGGAGATCATAAAGATCGTCAGTCCATGCTGTTTCAGTTTATTCAGAATTCTGCCGATTTCTTCCTTGTATTCTGCGTCCATGCCCTTGGTGGGTTCATCCATCAGGAGGATCCTCGGACGCAGGAGAAGTACTTTGGCAAGAGCAAGTCTCTGCTGTTCTCCGCCGCTTAAGTCATAGGGATGTCGGTCCAGAAGCCCTTCAAGCCGTGTCAGGCTTACTATTCCCTCGATGGCTTTTTCCTTCTTCATGTGAACCTGATATTCCGGAGAAAGCTTCTCTTTCTTTCCACCAATGACGGAATAAAGATCTTCCAGTACTGTTTTTTTGAGAAAAATACTCTGTGGATTCTGTGGCATCACACCAAGACAGCCACAGTATAATTCTCTGTCCTTATAGGTACGGATATCACGGCCCTCCAGACGGATCCTGCCACGGTAAGGCTGGCGCACCCGGCTTAAGAGTGACAATGTCGTACTCTTGCCGGTTCCGTTGCCGCCCACCAGTGCATAAAATTCGCCTTTTCCTACCTGAAGTGACAGATCCCGCACAACGTCCGGGCTGTCCTTCTCATACCGGAACCAGACATCCTTCATTTCTATTGCCGGTTCTCTGCCGGAAGATGGCTGCTGTTCTTTCTGCTGTGCTGTCTTCTCGGCCAGGAACCGGTCGTTTGCTTTTTGCTGAAATTCCCTTGAAATTCCTTTTGTATGAAAGTATTCCGCCAGCCACTGCCGTCCCTCGCTGACGGTCAGGGGACAGGCCGCACTGCTGTCGGTCTCTCCGTAGATCTGCATGGGAACCGGCATGGACAAAAACATCCCGTGCTTCTGCTCCCGCAGTTTCTGACCGATCTCTGACGGTCTTCCCTCCAGAAAAACGGTTCCCTTATCCAGTACAAACACTTTGTCCGCATAAGGAATGATATCCTGCAGACGGTGTTCTGTAATGATCACAGTTGTTCCGATGTCGCGGTTGATCTTTTTGACCGTTTCCAGAAAGTCTGATGCCGCGATCGGGTCAAGCTGAGAAGTCGGCTCATCCAGAATCAGAAGCGACGGATGCATTGCCATGATCGCCGCCAGGTTCAGAAGCTGCTTCTGTCCTCCGGAGAGTTCCTCCACACCCTTGTAGAACCACTGATGAATTCCAAAATAGCTCGCCATCTCCGCAACCCGGAGCCGGATTGTTTCGTTGTCATATCCAAGGCTCTCCAGCCCAAAAGCCAGTTCATGCCAGACTTTGTCTGTTACGATCTGATTATCCGGATTCTGCATGACAAAACCGATCTCCTGACTCTGCGTCCTGTGATCGACTTCTGCAAGTTTCTCTCCCTTGAACAGAACGGTTCCTCTCGAAACTCCATGAGGCATAAGTACGCTCTTGAAATGACGAAGCAGAGTGCTTTTGCCACAGCCGCTCCTTCCACAGATCACATTCAGGGTTCCCTCCTGAATCTCCATATTTACCTGATCGAGCACCTTACTGGAACAATCCGGGTATGCAAAACAAAAGTCATGTATCTCTACTATATTCATAAGATTTTTCCTTCCTGTTCCAGTTCTTCATAAATCTGACGGTAAGTCATTCCGATATCGGTTCCTGTTTTTTTCCTGCTCTGTTTCAGTTTCCGGCTCTCGTAGAGTTCCAGCATCACCGGAAGGAAACAGAAAATCCCGAAACAGAGATAAGTTGCTCCGGCAAGCCATGGCGTAACGCTTACCGGTGCTGTACTGCCCTGCACGGTAAAGCCGGCCAGTACGATCCTCGGATCATATACCGCATAGGCAGCTCCACTGGCACAGCCTGCTGTAAATACAGCAAAAAGGCCTGCCATGAGGGTTCCAAGGCAACAGTCTCTCTTTGTAAAGCGATAGACGGAAAACGCCGTTCTTCCCCGCAGTCCATAGCCACGGCTTCGCATGGAATCCGAAGTCTCGATCGCATTTTCCAGCGACCAGGTCACAAGGATCGAAAGCATCTGAAGGCCATATTTTATCCTGTCCAGAAGTCTTCCCTCTGAAACATCTCGCCCCATTGCCTTCTGTCCGTTCCGGATAACTCCAAGCTGATTCAAAAAACGCGGCACAAACCGAAGTGCCATCGAAAGCACGAGTGAAAGTGCCGGTATGATCCGTCCGAAAAGGTAAACAAATTTGTCCGTTGTCATGACCTGATTGTAACAGCTGAACCACTGGATCACGACAAACATGACGGCACCAAGCACAACGCCGTATACCAGAGCCTCCAGTGTAATCCAGTTTCCGCTGCTCTCAACATAATAAAGCATTGTTACACCATAATGATTGAACATCGGATTCAGAAGTGCCACGACCAGAAGCCCCGGCAGGGTCAGAAGCAGACTCTGTCTGAGTGTCCTGCACCAGCCATTCAGCAGTGCGGCATAAAAGACAGCCCCGGCATAAGATATGCCCAGGAATACCGGATGCTGATTAAACATGGTAAATAAAAGCACCACTCCGAAATAAAAAAAGTTCAGCAGGGGGTGGCACCGGGAAAAACTGTCACTTTCCATCTTCTGCATACTGATCTCCTACATCGGAGCCAAGATTGCAGGTGTATCTCCATTCAATCTTATCTCCGTCCTCAAGCTTGTAGCTGGAACAGCCGTAATTCGGATACTTGCCGTTTACGCTGTACATCCAGCCGGAGTTTTTGCCACAGTCAAACTCATAAAGCTGGTTGATCCCCTCAACATAATAGCTCTTGTACAGCGGTGTATAACGGGATGCCATATGGATTCCCTGCTCTCCGCAGATCTGCTTCAGAATGTCAAAAACGGTTTCGCCGCTCTTAAATGATACCTGCGTTTCCTTAAGGATCCATCCGTCCTGCGGAACAAATTCCTTCTTGGTCTCCTTAAGATCCTCCATATGGTCAAGAATCGTGGAACATTCTATCGAGATCGTGCAGTTTCCGCCTTTTGATGAAGCGCCGCCTCCACAGCCCGATAACAGAAAGCTGCACAGAAACAGCACCATACAGACTGCTGCTGTAACTCTGGTTCTACTTTTTACAAAGAACATCTTATTATCCTTCCATTTCTTTCCGTTCCTATCCATCAAGTTCCTCTGAAAGTTCTGCATATTCTGTAGTAAAGCCGAATTCCTGTGCATATTCGTCTACTTTGCTGCCCTTCTGGCAGACGATCGTGCAGCTTCTGTTGATGATCCATGGTCCGATCTCATCCGGATCATGCAGGATCTCGATCCGCTCCAGTCTGCTGCAGCCGTGGAACGCCCACCGGCCGATCTCTCTGACACTCTCCGGGACATATACCGTTCTTAAATTCTTGCAGCGGAAAAAGGCACTGTCTCCGATCACCCGAAGGTTCGAAGGAAGTGTCAGCTCCTCTATTCCGCAGAAATAAAATGCTTCTTCTCCGATCTCCCGGACAGAATCCGGCAGTGCAATGCTGTGAAGTTCCTTGCAGCGGTAAAAAGCTCTCTTCTCAATCTGCTGTGTATGTGGCGGAAGACAGACTTCCTCCAGATTCAGGCAGGAATCAAAAATCCCCTCCGGGATCACCCTGCATCTGCTCCCGGAAGAAAATTCCACTCTTTTCAGTTTGCTGCACTCCCGGTAACACTGTGCACCGATCTTCTCAAGACTGTCCGGCAGTACTGCTGCCCTCAGACGCCGGTTCCCTGCGAATGCTCTTTTTTTGATCTCTATCAGTGTATCCGGAAATCTGACCTGTTTCTGAAACTGGCATCCCTCAAATGCCTGCTTGCCGATCACGCGACAGGCAGCGGGAAGCGATACACTGTGTACCTTGCCATTATTAAGGAAGCATTTGTCCCCTATGTATCTGTACTGATCCGGAATCTCCCCCGGTGCGCCTACTCTCCTGTTTCGCTCATTCTGTATCGTGTATACCCGTGCATCATACCTCAGCTGATTCCAGCCTTTTTCCGCATTTTGTCTTTCCATGGTTTCTCCGCTCTTTCCTTTTCTCTTTAAGACAACAAAAACAGAGCCCCATAATTGCCATGATGGGTCTCTGTCCTCTGCACAACGCGTTCTATATGCTGACTCTGTATGCGGATGCACACTTACAGCAGTTTCTTATAAACTGTTCCGGATTCCCGCCGGATTACATTAAATTGACTTTTCTGGTCAAACCACGCCTGGTTATTCTTTTTCAGAAAAGTATAACAGTTTTACACATTTCTGTCAATGTTCATATCTTTTTCGACAATTTTCTAAAAATTTCAACCTTTTTTTCGACAAAATTTCAATATCGGCATTTTGTACAAAA
>OLON01000477.1_pt1 | contig 27742 bp, 20 predicted proteins | sample 1672691 | NCBI WGS metagenome assembly OLON01 (sample SAMEA3136714, study PRJEB25190) | human gut metagenome | biome: human gut; feature: human-associated habitat; material: faeces | place: Austria | collected 2013
CGGGCCCCCTCTCGGCGGAGGTCGAGGCGCTCCAGTCGATCAAGGGGTGCGGGTTCGCGCTCGCCGCCGCCTTCGCGTCCGAGGTCGGCGACTTCTCGAGGTTCCGCTCCGGCAGGCAGGTGACGTCCTACTTCGGCCTCGCCCCGAAGCAGAGGTCGAGCGCGGACTCCGTGCGCCTCGGCGGGATCAGCGGGGCCGGCAACGCGCTCGTCAGGAGGCTGGCAGTCGAGGGGTCCTGGAGCTACGTCCAGGCGAGCCACCAACCGAAGCTGATGCCCAAGGGCAGCGGCGTCCCGCTCGAGGTGAGGATGCACGGGAGGAAGGGTTCCGAGCGCCTGCTCCGGCGCCGCGAGGAGATGCTCGCCAGGGGCATGCCCCAGGCGAAGGCGAACGCCGCCACCGCCGCCGAGCTCGTGAGGTGGCTGTGGGCCCTCGGCGCGATGTGCCGGGAGGCAACCGAATAGACATAGCCCCCGTCCCGGCGAGCCGGGCAGCCTTCGGGGATACCCCCGCTTTCGCTGGGCGCGCGGCAGCGGCCGCATGCGCGTAGTCAGACTTGGGGAGCCCCGCCGAAGGAATGGAGTGCGGGCCGACAGAACGGTATCCGCGGATATGAGACTGAGCCGAAGGCGTCGACGACATGCCGGGGGCGGACCGGGACGGGTTCAACGGCAGGCCCCGCCGACCGATTGCAAGCGGTCGGCGGGGCCATTGTGGCTCTTGACAGCGGATTGGGTCATATGAGCGAAAACGCCCCTAGGCGAGCAAGGTGACGTGAAAGAGGAGGGAAGCGTACTTCGGTACGCGACCGACGATTGAACGTCAGGTTGCCGCTTAGGGGCGTTTGCAGCGTCGAGCCGTTACGCGGTTTGGCAAACCGCGTAACTAAATACGCTCTGCGATCTCGTGGATGAGGTAGTCGGTCTTTTCCCAGCCCAGGCACGGGTCGGTGATCGACTTGCCAAAGACACCGCCGTCGACCGGCTGGTTGCCATCCTCCAGGTAGGACTCGATCATAAAGCCCTTGACCAGCTTGGAGATGGACTCGTTGCGGCGGCAGCTGTCGAGCACCTCCTTGCAAATGCGATACTGCTCCAGCGGACGCTTGCCCGAGTTGTCGTGGTTGCAGTCGATGACCGCTGCCGGATTGGCATAGCCGGCATGCTCGGTATAGCGTTCGGCCAGGCGCTCCAGGTGCTCGTAGTGGTAGTTGGGGTAGGTGCGACCGTCGAGACCGATGTAGCCACGCATAACGGCGTGCGCGAGCGGATTGCCGTCGCACTCGACCTCCCAGTTGCGGAAGATGAAGCTCTGGTGCGCCTGCGCGGCGTAAATGGAGTTGAGCATAACGGTGGTAGAGCCGGCAGTGGGATTCTTCATGCCGACGGGTACCGAAATGCCGCTCGACACCAGGCGATGCTCCTGGTTCTCGACCGAGCGTGCGCCCACGGCAACATAGCTCAGCAGGTCGACGAGGTATTGGTAGTTGGACGGGTAGAGCATCTCATCGGCGGTAAAGAAGCCGGTCTCCTCGATGACGCGCAGGTGCATGTGGCGGATGGCCTTGACGCCCTCGAGCAGGTCGTCGGGAGCCTCGGGGTTGGGGTTGTGCAGAAGACCCTTGTAGCCGGTGCCCTTGGTGCGCGGCTTATTGGTGTAGACGCGCGGAATGATGATGAGCTTGTCCTTGACCTCTTCGGCGACCTTGGCCAGTCGGTTCATGTACTCAAGCACCGAATCCTCGCGGTCGGCAGAGCACGGGCCGATGATGAGTACCTTGCGCGCGTCCTCGCCGGTAAAGACTTTGGCGACCTCGGCGTCAAATGCCTGCTTTTTGGCAGTAAGCTCGGCGGAAAGCGGCATCTCCTCGCGGATCTCCATGGGGATCGGCAGCCTGCGTTTGAATTCCATGGCCATAGGGGCCTCCTCAATCAATTGATGGCAATGAGAACATTGTCGAATGCTCGGCATTATCCGCTGTCGCACGCTAAAGTGCAAGTCCTTGTCACCCCGAAACCTGCCAAAAAGGGACAGGTTTATTTTGGCAGGTTTTATCTGGGCAAACGTCGGCGGATGCCGGGAGGGAGCTGCGCCACGCGGAACCCTAAGGCTGTTGCCGGTTCCCCAGGAAACACTCCGTGGGCAAAAAATGCCAAATATGAGTACTGTTGCTCACCTAGTAACATATCCGTCTAGCGAGATAATAGACAAAGTGATAAATATGTTCATTAACGTTGGCAGACAGAAGCCTGCTAACGGGCGTTTTGATTAATTCAAAGGCGTATAGGGGCCGCAAAGAGGTCGTTTGAGGTGGTTTTGGCTGTTACTAAAAAGGTGACAGTACTCATATTTGCCCTTTTTTGCCCACGGGGTCTGGAAAGCGCCGTCAATGAGGTCTCGGGGAAGGCGTTTCGAGGCTCGAAGGACACAAAACGGGGGCGCAGGTTGTCCTGCGCCCCCGTTCTCGGGCGTCATCATTTCTCTGCGGCCGTATCTACGCCGCCTCGTCGAACTGCGAGTTGTACAGGTCGGCGTAGAAGCCGCCCTGGGCGAGCAGCTCGTCGTGCGTGCCCTTCTCGACGATGTCGCCGTCACGAATTACCAAGATCACGTCGGCGTTGCGGATCGTGGACAGGCGGTGCGCGATGACAAAGCTGGTACGGCCCTGCATCAGCGCATCCATGGCACGCTGAATAAGCTCCTCGGTGCGAGTGTCAACGTTGGAGGTCGCCTCGTCCAAAATCAGCGCCGGACGGTCGGCCAGAATGGCGCGGGCGATGGTCACGAGCTGGCGCTGACCCTGCGAGAGGTTGGTGCCCTCTTCGTTGATCATAAAGTCGTAACCGCCGGCGAGCGTATGGATAAAGTGGTCGCAGCGTGCGGCGCGTGCAGCGGCTTCGACCTCGGCATCGCTCGCGTCGGGGCGTCCGTAGCGGATGTTCTCGCGGATCGTGCCGTTAAACAGCCAGGTATCCTGCAGTACCATAGCAAACTCGCCGCGCAGCGCCGCGCGATCCCAATCGCGCACGTCGATGCCCTCGACGCGCAGCGAACCGCCGTCCACATCGTAGAAGCGCTGCAGCAGCTTGATGAGCGTGGTCTTGCCGGCGCCGGTGGGGCCGACGATGGCGATGGTCTGGCCGGGCTGCGCCTCGCAGCTAAAGTCGTGGATGATGGTCTTGTCGGGCGTGTAGCCAAACTTGACATGGTCAAACTCCACGTGGCCGGGGCGCTTCTCGGGAATCTGCGCGTCGGCTTTCTGCTCCTCCTCGGGCGCGGCTAGGAACTCAAAGACGCGCTCGGTGGCAGCGGCCATCGACTGCATCGTGTTGCTCACGTTGCCCAGCTGCTGCACCGGCTGCGTAAAGTTGCGCACGTACTGGATAAAGCTCTGGATGTCGCCGGGCGTGGCATTGCCGGTCAGCGCAAGTTGCGCGCCCACCACGACGACGCCCACGTAGCCCATGTTACCCACCAGGCTCATAAGCGGCATCATCAGGCCCGATAGGAACTGCGAGCGCCAGCCACTAATAAAGAGCCGGTCGTTTTGACGGTCGAACTCCTCGATCGAGGCCTCGGCGCGGTCGAACACCTGAATGACGTTCTGGCCGGCAAAGTCCTCCTCGATAATGCCGTTGACCGCGCCCAGAACCTGCTGTTGCTCGCGGAAGTACGGCTGCGAGAAGTGAATCATCACGGCCAGGATAATCGCGGCTGCCGGCAGCGTGAGCACGGTGACGCCGGTGAGCGGCAGGCTGATCGACAGCATCATGACGAGCACGCCGATAATCTGCGTTATCGACGTGATGAGCTGCGTCACGCTCTGGTTGAGCGACTGACCCAGCGTGTCGACGTCGTTGGTGATGCGGCTGAGTACGTCGCCCTTGCTGTGGCCGTTAAAGTAACTCATCGGCACGACGGCGATTTTGGCGGCAATCTCCTTGCGCATGCGATAGCAGATCTTTTGCGTGACGCCGGTCATGAGCCAGCCCTGGATGAGGCTGCAAACAGAGCTTGCCAGATACAGGCAGAGCAAAAAGCCGAGCGTCTTGGCGATCCAGGCAAAGTCGACGTCGCCGGTGCCGTTGACCTTGGCAACCAGGCCTTCGAACAGTTTGGTGGTAACCTGGCCGAGCACCTTGGGTCCCACAATGTTAAAGATGACCGAGCACACGGCAAAGGCGACGGCGGCAAGCACGGCAATCTTGTGCTGGCCGATATAGCCGAGCAGCTGCCTCATGGTGCCCTTAAAGTCCTTGGCCTTTTCGCCGCGACGCATGCCGCCCATGCGGCCCATGGGACCACGCTGGCGGGTGGGCTTGGGAATCTGAGTCTTGGTCTCGTCTGCCATTAGCGCTCGCCTCCTTCCGTGACGGCTGCAATTTCTTCTTGGGTAAGCCCCAGCTCTTCGGCGGAAAGCTGTGACTGTGCGATCTCCAGGTACGCCGGGCAGCTGTGCAGCAGCTCCTCGTGCGTACCGGTGCCCACCACGTGACCGTCGTCGAGCACGATAATCTGGTCGGCGTGCATGATAGTCGCGATGCGCTGGGCCACGACCACGAGCGCGGCGTCGGTAACGTTTTTGGCCAGCTCCTCGCGCAGGCGCGCGTCGGTCTTGTAGTCGAGGGCACTAAACGAGTCATCGAACACCACAACCTCGGGCTTTTTGGCCAATGCGCGGGCGATGGCCAAGCGCTGGCGCTGACCACCCGAGACATTGGAGCCTCCCTGGCTGATGGGGGAGTCGTAGCCGCCCTCGCGCTCGGCGATAAAGTCCTCGGCTTGGGCGATGCGTGCCGCCCGGTGCATGTCATCATCGCTCACCATGTCGCCGGCAAACTTGAGGTTGCTCTCGACGGTGCCCGAGAACAGGCGACCCTGCTGCGGGATGTAACCAATGCGGCGGCGAAGCTCGGAAAGGGTCATGTCGCGCACGTCGATGCCGTCGAGCGAAATGCTGCCGCCCGTGACGTCGTATAAGCGCGGAATCAGCTGTACGAGCGTGGACTTGCCCGAGCCCGTGGAGCCAATGATGCCGAGCATCTGACCGGCATGCGTGGTGAAGTTCACGCCGCTGATGACGTCGGCGCGGGCATCGGGATACTGGAAGCTCACGTCGCGGAAGGTGAGCTCACCGCGCGGCGCGCTGGCCGTGGGCAGTTTGGGCGAGGCGGGGTCGTTGATGCTCGTGGGGCAGGTGATGACCTCTTCCACGCGCTCGGCTGCGACCTCGGCACGGGGCAGAATGACCGAAACCATGGTGAGGATCATAAACGCCATAACGATCTGCATGGTGTAGGAGATAAACGCCATCATGTTGCCGACCTGCATCACGCCGTCGGACACGCCTTGGGCGCCAAACCAGACGATGAGCACGGTGATGCAGTTCATGACGAGCATCATGAGCGGCATCATAAAGCTCATGGCTCGGTTGGTGTAGAGCTGCGTGGTCATCAGGTCGAGCGACGCCTTGTCAAAACGCTCGAGCTCATGCTCCTCGCGGTTGAACGAGCGGATGGGCATAAGACCGTCGAGCAGCTCGCGGGCGGTGAGGTTCACGCGGTCCACAAAGCTCTGCATCTTTTTGAACTTGGGCATGGTGAGGCCCATAAGCACGCCGACGACGGCCGAGACCGCGATGATGGCCACGGCGATGGTCCACTCCAGGCCGGTGTGGTTGGCAAGGACGCGCATGACGGCGACGATGCCCATGACGGGCGCCAGTAGGCACATGCGGATAAACAGGGTGGCGGCCATCTGAATCTGCTGAATGTCGTTGGTGCAGCGGGTGATGAGCGAGGCCTGGCTAAACTTGCCCACCTCGGCCGGCGAGAAATGCATAACCTTGTTGAAGGTCTCGCGGCGTAGGTCGCGTGCGATGGAGCAGGCGGTGCGCGAGGCCACGGCGCCGGTCAGGATGGTGGCGACCAGCGAGATCAGGCACAGACCAAACATCGTGGTCGCCATGCGGCCCAGGTAGGCGTTCTGCACGTCGGCGGGGTCGATGCCCTGCGCCTTGTACTCGTCCTGCACATAGCTTACGGCGCGTTGAGTGACGATGGAGCCCGACATGGAGCCCATTTTGTCCGCCATATCGTTGGCGCCCTCGACGAGCTTGCCCTGGTCGATTATGCCGCCTTCAACGCCTAGACGCAGGCTCTTCATGGTGATCTTGCCGCCGTCGGCATCAATCTGCTTTTGCATGTTCTGCGCCGCTGCGGCCTTCTGCTGCATCTCGGCGAGCTGCTCGGGCGTCATTGCCGCCATCTGCTCGGGGGTGGGCATGGCCTGGGCGGCGTTGTTGTCTTTCTCGCTGGACGAGCCCATCATGTCGCCCATGGAGTTGGCGTCGATGCCCTGGTTGAAGGCGAGCACGACGGTCTCAGGCAGGCTCATGATGTCGGCAATCTTGCCGCCGTCGGCGCGCTCCTTCTCGGTGCCCTTGTACGTTCGAATGCCGTTATTATCCGCTTTGCCAAACACGGCCTCCACAGCTTTGGCGTCCTTGGTGCTCATAAAGAGTTCGAGGTCGTCGAGCGATTCGGCACGAATGGTGCCGGGTACGGGTGAGGCGATACCGCCTTGCTGTACGCCCACGTCGACGATGTCGCTCATGTAGGTAGGCAGTGCCAGATCGGCGTTGCAGCTGATTACGATAAGTACGATAGCTGTGAACAGTGCCAGGATATGCTTTTTAAAGAGCTTGAGAATCCTCACTTGGCATCTCTCCTTTCTTGATTGCGGTCGATAATTTCGTTGGCACGTCTTAGAAGGCGCACCATCTCTTGGGTATCTGTTTCGCCGAACTGCTCGAGGAAGGCCGCGGTGCGGTCCTCGAATTCCCGACGCTTGATTTCGAGATCATGGAATCCCTTGTCGGTCACTGTGACGTGTACGCGACGGCGGTCGGTTTTTGAGTGCTCACGCTCAACCCAGCCCTTGGCTTCGAGAGCGCGTAGGATATTGGCGATGCGGGCGTTCGAGACCCAGGCACGATCAGCGAGTTCGCTCGGAGTGAGCGAGCCGCCAGCGAGCATGAGGGCGCGCATGACAGCCATCTCGCCGCCGAGAGCTTTGTCCGCAAAGCGCGAAATACGCTGATGCATGCTGCCAAACTCAGTTAAGAGCTGACGCCCAAGCTCATGGAAATCGGTATCTTCCACCGAAAACCCCTAACACTAGAAACTATTTTCGGTGAAAGATGATACCCCCGCTCAACCATCCCATTCGGTAGATTTCTAGGCATGTCCCAAAAATCTACTTGGCCGCTAGGCAATATAAAGAGCGCATAAAGACTTAAAATCATTCAATTTCTGAAGCGTTTCAAAGAATTATCATGCACGCGGTTAGGCGAGGGGTTGTCACCACCATGACGACTGGGACTCATGTAATCGCCACGTGCGATGCTCCAACTTCCCGCAAGGAGACACCTTACATAAAGGGGGATGGAGTCATGGCATTTGACTTCACGGGCAAGACCGCGATTGTCACGGGCGGCACTCAGGGCATTGGCCTCGAGATCGCCAAGGGCATCGTCGCGGGCGGCGGACACGTCGCGCTCATCGCAAGGAACGCTGCCAAGGGCGAGGCCGCGGTGGCCGAACTTGGCGAGGGCAACAAGTTCTACCAGCTCGATGTTGCCGATGCGCCCAAGGCGCGCGAGACCGTCGAGCAGATTTTTACTGACCTGCCTCAAACCAACATCCTGATCAACTGCGCTGGCGTCATCAGCACCAAGAAATTCGACGAGATCGATGACACCGAGTGGCGTCGCACCATCGACATCAACCTCAACGGTACCTTCACTATGATGAATGCCGTGTACCCGCACTTTAAGGCGGCCCATGCCGGCGTTATCGTCAACGTGAGCTCTGTTGCTGGCAAGATCGGCGGCGGCCTGCTCGGCACCGCGGCTTACGCGAGCTCCAAGGCCGGTGTTAACGGTCTAACCAAGGCAGTCGCCAAGGAAGGCGGCAAGTTTGGCGTCCGCTGCAACGCCGTGTGCCCGTCGCTCACCCTTACCGATATGACCTCGATTCTCTCTGACGAGAACTCTCAGCGCATCATCAACGGTATCCCTCTGGGCCGCGCCGCCCAGGCCAGCGAGCCTGCGCAGATGGTGCTGTTCTTCGCTTCCGACCTCGCCAGCTTCGTGAACGGCGAGATCGGTGACTGCGACGGCGGCATCGTCCTGGACGGGTAATACCCCGCGGTGATCGTTTGGCGGCGACCCTGGCGACTCGGGGTTGCCGCCTTCTTTCTGACATAGGCGCATGCGGCTACGATTCGCATGCATCCAAAGGAGATATATATGAGTGAATCGACTGCGGTGGAGGCGCCGGCGGCAAAGGAGCCGTTCTTTAAGATGTCCTCCATCCCGGGTGCCAATATTTTGGTGCCGCTTCTGTTGGGCTGCCTGCTCAACACGCTGTTCCCCGATCTGTTCAAAACGCTCGGCAGCTTTACGCTCGGCATGACCCAGCAGGGCGCAGGCCCGCTTGTTGGCGCTTTTTTGCTCATCGTCGGTACGACGATTTCGTTTAAGAGCGCTCCTGCCGCCGCTGCCCGCGGTGCCATCATCATCGCCGTCAAGCAGATCGTGGTCGTTGCCGTGTCGCTGCTCATCCTTTATGTGTTCAACGACAACCTGTTTGGTATCTCGGCCATGGTGATGCTGGCGGCTTGCACGGGTGCCAACAACGCTATGTACGCTGGTCTGATGGGCACCATGGGCAATGAGGCCGAACGTGGCGCCGTCGCCATCACCACGCTGGTTGTCGGCCCTCCGGTCACGATGATCGTGCTCGGCGCTGCCGGCCAGGCTCCGATCGGCTGGTCGCTCGTGGGCGCCATCCTGCCGATCATCGTCGGCATTATTCTGGGTAACCTCTTCCCGAGCTTTAAGAAGATGATGGCACCGGCGCTTTCCGCCATCATCGTGCTCGTCTTCTTTGCCATGGGCTCGACCATGACCTTTGGCCAGCTCATTAATGGCGGTCTTCCCGGTATTCTGCTTGGCGTGATCTGCTCGGTAGTCTTTGCAATTCCCGTCATCGCGGTCGATAAGCTCACGGGTGGTACGGGTGTCGCAGGTGCGGCCATTTCGAGCTGCGCCGGAGCCAATGTGGCCACGCCTGCTGCCATGGCAAGCGTCAACGAGGCCATGTACGGCGGTGCGGTGCTCGCGACGGCTACGGCGCAGGTTGCTGCCTGCGCTATCGTGACGGCCATTTTGACCCCGCTGGTCACCAGCTGGTGCCACAAGCATTTTGAGGGCCAGGGCCACAGCAAGGCAACGACCGACAAGGCCGCCGCAGCCGCCTAATGCCAAGCGGCAATCAAAGCTAAATAACTAGCCACGCCACAGGGCGGCCACGGGAAAATCCCGTGGCCGCCCTGCAGTTTCTGTAGAGTCTCTGGGACACTTTACCCTGATAAAGCTGGCATAACAGCTAGAGTGAACGTCGTACAAAGGCAAGGAAAAATACCAAACAAATCGGTGAACGGTAGTTGCTCGCGCTCGCATTTCCTGCGGATTTGTTAAAAACGCCCTAATGGTATAAAAAAAGAAACATATAACAGCCATGATGAAGGGGGTGGCTATGTTATCCTTCTCAAACGGGTGAAATCTTGGGTTTTGGGTTGCAGCTCCAAGGTGGACAAACGTTTTTCCCTGTACCAACGTGTGGCGAAGAGCGGAAGAAGCCGGTAGTGCAAGCCGATAATTCAAGAATTCAATAAGCAGCGGTGTGAGAGAGCGCCGCATTACACGTAACTAGGAGCGTGGTTACACAATGCAGGAGGCATGGGAAGGCTTCAAGGAAGGCATCTGGACGGGAGAGGTTGACGTCCGAGACTTCATCCAGAAGAACTACACCCCCTACGAGGGCGACGAGTCGTTCCTCGTCGGTCCGACCGAGCGTACCAAGGAGCTGTGGGGCGAAGTTCTCGACCTGCTGCTCAAGGAGCGCGAGCAGGGCGGCGTCCTCGATATGGACACCAAGACCGTCACGGGTATCGTGAGCCACCCCGCTGGCTACATCGATAACGCCCACCGCGATAAGGAGACCATCGTCGGCCTCCAGACCGACAAGCCGCTCAAGCGCGCGCTGCACGTCAACGGTGGTATTCGCATCGCTTGCCAGGCTGCCAGCCAGCACGGCTATAAGGTCGACGAGAACGTTGTCGAGCGCTACACCTTCGAGCGCAAGACCCACAACGCTGGCGTCTTCGATGTCTACACCCCCGAGATGCGTGCTTGCCGCTCGGCTCACATCATCACCGGTCTGCCCGATGGCTATGGCCGCGGCCGCATCATCGGCGACTACCGTCGTGTTGCCCTGTACGGCGTCGACTACCTGATCAAGGACAAGGAGGCCCAGAAGGCTTCCACCCCGACGGTCATGACCGCCGACAACATCCGCGATCGTGAGGAGCTGCAGGAGCAGATCCGCGCCCTCGGCGAGCTCAAGATGATGGCCGAGACCTATGGTTTCGATATTTCCAACCCTGCTACCAACACGCAGGAGGCCATCCAGTGGATGTACTTCGCCTACCTCGCTGCCGTCAAGGAGCAGAACGGCGCCGCTATGTCCATCGGCCGTACCTCTACGTTCATCGACATCTACGCCGAGCGCGACCTTGCCAACGGTACCTTCACCGAGGAGCAGATCCAGGAGTTCGTGGATCACTTCATCATGAAGCTCCGCATGGTCAAGTTTGCCCGTACCCCCGAGTATCAGGCCCTGTTTACCGGCGATCCGCAGTGGGTCACCGAGTCCATCGGCGGCATGGGTGTTGACGGCCGTACGCTCGTTACCAAGATGAGCTACCGCTACCTGCACACGCTCGAGAACATGGGCACCAGCCCCGAGCCCAACATGACCGTTCTGTGGTCGACCCGTCTGCCCGAGAACTTCAAGAAGTTCTGCGCCAAGACTTCTGTCGCCAGCTCCTCGATCCAGTACGAGAACGATGACCTCATGCGCGTTTACCACGGCGACGACTACGGCATCGCCTGCTGCGTGTCCTCCATGCGCATTGGCAAGGAGATGCAGTTCTTCGGCGCCCGTGCCAACCTGGCCAAGTGCCTGCTCTACGCGCTCAACGGTGGCGTTGACGAGGTCTCCAAGAAGCAGGTCGGCCCCAAGTATCGCGCCGTCGAGGGCGATACGCTCGATTACGACGATGTTGTGGCCAAGTACAACGACATGATGAAGTGGCTCGCTGGCGTGTACGTCAACTCGCTGAACATCATTCACTACATGCACGACAAGTATTGCTACGAGCGCATCCAGATGGCTCTGCACGACAAGCACGTGCACCGCTGGTTCGCTACGGGCATCGCTGGCCTTTCCGTCGTGGCTGACTCCCTGTCCGCCATCAAGTACGCCAAGGTCCACCCCGTCCGTGACGAGAACGGCATCATCGTCGACTTCGAGACCGAGGGCGATTTCCCCAAGTACGGTAACGACGACGACCGCGTCGACCAGATCGCTCACGACGTTGTGCACCAGTTCATGGAGTACATCCGCATGAACGACACCTACCGCAACTCCGTGCCCACGACCTCGGTTCTGACCATTACCTCCAACGTCGTGTACGGCAAGAAGACCGGTTCCACGCCTGACGGCCGCAAGGCTGGTCAGCCGTTCGCCCCGGGTGCTAACCCCATGCACAAGCGCGATAGCCACGGCGCCATCGCTTCGCTGTCTTCGGTTTCCAAGCTCCCGTTCCGCGATGCTCAGGACGGCATCTCCAACACCTTCTCCATCATCCCGGGTGCGCTCGGCAAGGAGGACCAGGTGTTCTTTGGCGATATCGACCTTGATCAGCTGGGCGAGTAACTATTGTTAGTGCTATACTAACAATAACGATTACTGATTAGCGCGCCGGTTTCGGCCGGCGCCTATCGATCGAAGGAGACACATTATGAAGGTTTCTGAAGTTTCCGAGACTCAGGCCGATAACCTGGTCCACATGCTCGACGCTTACGCCGAGAAGGGTGGCCACCACCTGAACATCAACGTCTTCAACCGTGAGACGTTGCTCGATGCTCAGGCTCACCCCGAGAAGTACCCGCAGCTGACCATCCGCGTTTCCGGCTATGCCGTGAACTTCCACACGCTCACCAAGGAGCAGCAGGACGAGGTCATTTCGCGTACCTTCCACAACAAGTTCTAAAGGGGTTTAACTCCCGCAGGATCGCCGGGCCGCTTTGGGTTACTTTCCAAAACGTCCTCGGACATGCAAAGGGCTCCGCTGCGCGCTTCGCGCGGCGGAGCCCTTTGCGTCCTGCGGAATGTTTTGGAAAGTAACCCAAAGCGGCCCAGCGGGTGTCCTGTGTAGTCACCCTTTAGGCGGAACTCTCCTAATTATTTGGATGAGTCGTTTACTTACTTGTACTGTTACCGTCTTCCCGCTGTTGTTGGGGTATGCTTTGTTCGTATGTAAACGTTTGACATGTTGATGGAGGAGGGTGCTATGGCTCGCGAGGGCACTCGTTCTAAGGATACGGCTAAGCCTGGCATCAAGGAAGTTGCAGCGGTGGCGGGGGTTTCGCCTACTACGGTATCTCGCGTGCTTAATAATCGCGGCTATATTAGCCAAGAGACCCGCGATAAGGTCCATGCCGCGATGAAGCGCATCAACTATACGCCCAACGATATCGCCCGTGCCATGCTCAACGGTCGCCTGAATCTTATCGGTATGATCGTCCCCTATGTCAGCAGTCCGTTTCATGCCCAAGTGGTTCAAGTCATTGAGCATACCCTGGCCGAAAACGGTTTTAAGATGCTGCTGTGCAATAGCGCCAATCGACCCGAGCTTGAGCGCTCTTATATCGACATGCTTCGACGCAATATGGTTGATGGCGTCATCGTCAACTCGCTTAATATCGGTGCCGAGGCGTATGCCGAGATGGGCTTGAGTCTGGTTGGTATCGACTGCGACCTTGGCGAAGCCTCTGTTCAGATTGCGAGCGACAGCTATAGCATCGGCGAACTTGCCACGCGTCGCCTGATCGATGACGGATGTTCACGCATCCTGTGCCTGCGCAGCAATAGCCGCATGCGCATGCCTGCCAATAAGCGTACCGATGCCTACCTCGATGTTGTTGAGCAGGCCGGTTTGCCCGCGCTTGTCCGTGAGGTTGAGTTCGTTAAGCCCGACGACGAAAAGAGCGCGGTCGTTGCGAAGATCCTCGATGAGAACCCCGATATTGACGGCATCTTTGCGGGAGACGACACGATGGCGGCTATCTGTCTTAACGTGATGAAGCAGCGCGGCTTGAGCGCTCCGGGCGATATTAAGGTCGTGGGCGCGGATGGTGCCCGCCGCACTATGACGTTTATGCCTGACTTAACAACCGTACGCCAAGATATCGATCGCATCGGAGAGCTCGCGGCGCAATCCATCATTGCTCTTATTAACGGCGAAAAGCCCGAATCGAATATCAAGCTCCCCGTTGAACTCATTGAGGGTAAAACCGCGTAGTTCATCCCGTGCCAAAAGAATTCCTCAAACACCTCTGATGACCGTTCGCCGGCATATGTCAACCGTTTGCCGACGACTGGAACTGCGAAAAGACGTATTGGTGTGAAAACGTTTGACATATGAAAACGATTGACATATCTTGCAGTTGTACCGAGTTAGTATCTCGTGAGAAAGGAAGTCTCGGATGCACAAGGTGTATTACCAGCCTGAGGGAATTTGGGTAGGCGACATCATGCCGTACGGCGAGGACGGCACGTTCTATCTCTATCATCAGCGTGACACGCGAAACCCCGGACCTTTCGGAGAGCCGTTTGGCTGGGCACTCGCGACAACCAAGGACTTCGTCAATTACAAAGACTTTGGCGAGAGCCTTGAGCGTGGCGGCGACGAGGAAGTCGACCAGTATGTTTATGCCGGCACGGTGTTTAAGGTGGGCGACAAGTACCATGCGCTCTACACTGGTTGCAATCGCGATAAGGTCAAGGCACGCTTGATGAAGCAGGTTCTTCTTCACGCAACGAGTGACGACGCCGTCAAGTGGGAGAAGAACATCGCCGAGACGCTGCTTCCGCCCCAGGAGGGTTACGATGACCGCAACTGGCGCGATCCCTTTGTGCTTTGGGATGAGGAGAACGAAGAGTACATGCTCATCCTCGGCACGCGTGTGGGCGAGGACAAGCGTCTGATGACCGGTCGTCTGGTCAAGTTCACCTCCAAGGACCTGGATACCTGGGAGTTCCAGGGCGACTGGTGGAATCCGGGCCTGTACACCATGTTCGAGATGCCTGATCTCTTTAAGATGGGCGACTGGTGGTATCTGGTGTTCTCCGAGTACAGTGATGGCAACAAGACCCGTTACCGCATGTCTCGCTCTATCAACGGTCCTTGGATCACTCCTGCGGACGATTCCTTCGATGGCCGCGCGTACTATGCCGCGCGTACCGCATTTGATGGCGAGCGCCGCGTTCTCTTTGGTTGGGTTCCTACGCGTGACGAGGGCGGTGACCCCAGCTCTTACCTGTGGGGTGGCACCTTTATGCCTCTCGAGATCGTTCAGCGTGCTGACGGAACGCTCGGCACCAAGCTCCCCGACAGCATGCTTGGCGCCTTTGGCGAGGCTAAGGCAGTCGAGGCCTTTGAGCTTTCCTGCGAGTCGGGCAAGGTCGAGCAGGTGCTCGCCGCGGATGCCGGTTCCACCTATATGCTCGATGCCGACATCGAGCTCGCCGGTGACGCTGCCGGCTTCTCGGTGAAGCTTGCCGAGGACGCCGAGTCCGGTCTTGCCTATGAGTTCCGCGCCAACCTGCGTGAGGGCAAGCTCGAGTTTACGGCGGCCCCCCAGTATCCGTGGTTCCAGGTCAACAACATGGGCCTCGAGCGTCCGTTGTTCTTTAAGGGCGAGGGCACTCATCATGTGCGCCTGGTCGTTGACGACGATATCGCGACCATCTTTGTCGATGATGTTGCGCTTAACGCGCGCTTCTGCAATAAGCAGGGCCAGGGTGTGGCGCTGACGGTCACCGACGGTACGCTCAAGTGCGCAAATGCAACGATCGCGTCTCTGTAATGGCATCAAAACGTCTTATGATTTCGTAAAGGAATGGAGAGGAACATGGACTACAAAGTAGTGTCTCAGCAAGTCGTCGATAACGTCGGCGGTTTGGAGAACATCGAGGGCGCCACGCATTGCGTTACGCGTCTGCGTCTGGTGCTCAAGGATACGAGCAAGTACAACAAGGCCGAGCTCGAGAACATCGATGGCGTCAAGGGCGTGCTGTACAACAGCGGCCAGCTCATGATCATCTTCGGTACCGGTACCGTCAACAAGGTCTACGATGAGTTTATGGCTCTGACGGGCGTTAAGGAGATCAGCGCTTCCGAGGTCAAGGGCGCCGAGGCGGACAAGAAGGGCAAGTTCTTCTCGGTCCTCAAGGTATTCTCGGACATCTTTATTCCCATCATTCCCGCCTTCGTCGGCGCCGCTATCATCATCGGCCTTAAGTCGCTGATCGTTGCCAACGGCCTCTTTGGCATGGAGGGCAGCCTTGCCGATCACAGCGAGTTCCTCAAGAACCTCGCAAGCTTCTTTGCCATTATCGCCACCACGTTTGACTACCTGCCTGTCCTGGTTATGTACAGCGCGGTGAAGCGTTTTGGCGGTAACCCGATTCTGGGCATCCTCGTCGGTATCGTCATGGTTCACCCGAGCCTTATGAACCGCAACACGTTCGTTATGGACCCGACGGGTGCTGAGTACTGGAACTTTGGTCCGCTCTCCATTCCCATGGTTGCTTTCCAGGGTGGCGTGTTCCCTGCAATCCTGACTGCCTGGTTTATGGCCAAGGTCGAAAAGATTGCCCAGAAGTACATCCCCGAGGTCGTTTCGTTCGTCTTTGTCCCGACCGTTACCCTGATTCTTGCTAACGTCGCCCTGTTCACCGTGTTCGGCCCGCTCGGCAACCTGATCGGCGACGTCCTCGCCGGCGTAATCGATATCCTGTACAACAGGATGGGCGTCTTTGGTGCCTTTGTCTTCGCCGCGTTCCTGCAGCCGCTTGTCGTTACCGGTACGCATCAGTTCATCCAGGGTATCGAGGCAAACCTCGTTGCCACGACTGGCTTCAACTACATCCAGGCCATCTGGTCGGTTTCCATCATCGCCCAGGGCGGCGGCGCCATCGGCATGTACCTCATTCACAAGAAGCATTCCAAAGAGCGCAACATCTGCATGTCGTCCTTTATCCCGACGCTGGTCGGTATCTCCGAGCCCGCAATCTTTGCTGCAAACATGCGCTACTCGATCATCCCGTTCATCTGCGCTTGCATCGGTGCAGGCTGCGGCGGTGCCTTCGTGAAGCTCTTTGAGGTGCGCGCCATCGGTCAGGGTCTGACCGGCGTGCTTGGCCTGCTCATCGTCACGCCCGAGACGCTCGTGTGGTATGTGGCTGGCAATCTCATCGCCTTCATCGTGCCGATCGTCTTGATCTTTGCCTACAACAAGGCAAAGGGCGTGCCGACCACCGATGAAGAGGGCGCTGGCGCTGGCTTCGACGTTAGCTTCTAGTTGAGCCGTTCAGCGTAATGTGCGGATAAGTCCATTTGGGAAAGGGCGTTCGGCTCGTGTGAGTCGAGCGTCCTTTCCCATAGACGAGAAAGTCAACGGCGATGTTTAATCAAAAAAATAAGGTGACACGCGCGGACTATGAGCAGTGGCGTGCCGGACAGGATGAGACGGCGGCTCGCATCGCATCCGACCCCGATAGACTTTTGTTCCATGTGGAGCCTGAGCTTGGCTGGCTCAACGACCCCAATGGTTTGGTTCAGATTGGTGATACGTATCACATCTATCATCAATACGATCCGTTCGATGCTGCGCATGGCGGTCCAGTGCTTTGGAACCATCTGACGACAAAGGATTTTGTGACGTACGAGAATCACGGCCCCGTGCTGTTCCCCGATTCCAATTTGGATTCGAGTGGAGCGTATTCTGGTTCTGCCTTTGTACGTGATGGCAAGATTCACTACTTCTATACCGGCAACGTTAAGCATTTTGACCGTGATGATTACGACTACGTGTTGACGGGCCGTGAGCAAAACCAAATTCATATGGTTGCCGAGAATCCCGACGAATTGGGCGAGAAGCGCATAGCTGTTGGGCCGGTCGATTACCCCGACGATATCGGTACGCACGTGCGCGACCCCAAGATCCTTGAACACGACGGTATCTACTACATGGTTCTCGGCGCTCGTACGAAAGACGATCGCGGGTGCGTGCTTGTCTATACCTCGCGTGATCTAGAGGACTGGGGCTATGCGACGCGCATTGAGCTGGGCGAGAAGTTTGGCTTTATGTGGGAGTGTCCTGATCTGTTTGAGCTCGATGGCGAGCTTATTCTCGTTTGCTGTCCGCAGGGCGTGCCCGCCGATGGCTGGCGTTACCGCAATCCGCATCAGTGCGTGTGGTTCTCCATCGAGGCCGATTGGGGGGCGCCGAGCTTTAAGATCGTCGGCCAGGGCATGCCTCCGATGGTTGATGCCGGTTTTGATTTCTATGCCCCGCAGTCCTTTGAGGACGCTGCGGGTCGGCGTTTGATGATCGGATGGTCGGGTTGCCCCGATGCGACGACAGAAAGCCCGACGGTGGCGCGCGGGTGGCAGTGCGCGTTGACGGTGCCGCGAGAGCTGAGCATGCGCGATGGTAAGCTCTGCCAGCAGCCGGCGCACGAGATTGAGAGGATGCGCGGCGACTGCGTTCGCGCGACAGGCGGTGAAACCGTTGAAGAGCCGGGCCGCCTGTTTGATCTTGTGGTTTCCTGTGAGGGCGCCAAGATGGTTGAGCTCGAGATCCGCAAGGGTGTCTTTGTGCGCTATGCGGACGGGATGCTTACCCTCGACATGGGTGACGAAGGCTATGGGCGCGACCGGAGGTCTATTGAGCTCGGTGAGCTTCGCGACCTGCGCGTTCTTTCGGACACTACGATGGTCGAGATTTTTGCAAATGGCGGCGAGGCGGCACTTACGAGCCGTACCTATTCGCCGGCGGTTCCGGCGATGGAGTTGCACGCCGAGGGTGCGGCGTCGATGGATTTCTACCGCCTCGCTCATTAACCGTGCATGGAGCACGATTGGACTTGTTGGGCGGAATGTGTCGCAGTTGCCGCAGTGAACTACCGTTTATCGCGTATAGCTACCGTTTGCGGAATAAGTAACACTCCTTAATAAACCGTGTAAAATCTCGGGTAAGCACGGAGTTTTCCAGGGAGACGCTGTCCTTTGTTATGTGCAAAGGGCGGCGTCTCTTTGGCGCTTGAGGGCAGTTCTGCAGCAGGATGGCGGACGTGCGTCACATATTAAAAAACCAACGTCGAGATGGGTCGTGATAAGAATGGGTAAGTACGTAATCGTGGTTGAATCTGGTTCGGATGTGACGCCAGAGCTCTGCGAACGCTACGGCATCGTGCGCGTGCCCATGCATGTCACGATTGGCGACGAGACCGTCGAGGACGGCTCGATCGATCCGCTCGAGATTTATTCGCGCTGCAACGAGTTTGGTGTGATGCCCAAGACCAGTGGCTGTTCGCCAGCGGATTTTGCGCATGTGTACGACCGCATCCATGCCGAGCAACCCGACGCGACTATTTTGCATCTTGCATATTCCGAGGCCACGACCTGTTCGCATCAGTCCTCTAAGATTGCGGCCCAGGGGCGCGACTACGTGTTCTCCATGGACACGCGCTTTGTCTCGGTGGGCCAGTCGCTCGTTGTCGTCGAGACCGCCAAATACATCGAGGCTCACCCCGATGCCACCGTCGACGAGATCTTTGCATTTACGAACTCCGTCATGGACCGCGTGCTGTTGGGCTTTGTCCCAACCGATCTCGCCTTCCTTAAGGCCGGCGGTCGCTTGTCTAACGTCGCGTTCCTGGGCGCCCATCTGCTCAAGATTAAGCCCTGCATTGAGGTGACGGGTGGTAAGTTCGTGGCGACCAAGAAGTTCCGCGGCTCTATGCTCAAGTGCGCCCGTGCCTTTATTGACCACATGGTTGCAAAGGGCGAGATCGACTACTCGCACATTGGCCTGGCGTATTCGGTGGGCCTTTCCGAGGAGCTGCGCGACGACATGGAGGTCTATGCACATGACCTGGGCTTTAAGGATATTACCTGGACTCAGGTCGGCGGCGTCATCTCGAGCCATTGCGGCCCGACCGCCTTCGGCGCGGTGCTCACGCTCAAGGCGTAAAGCCTGGTGTCTATCGATATCTATTGCCTCGGCGGCGGGTGGGTTGTGACAACCTTCCCGCCGCTTTTTCGGGGGGTCAAATAGGACGACCTAATTGACCGCTAAACCGTTTCGCCATCATACGTATGGGCTAGAATGGCTCTGGCATTTATGTAACTAAAACCAAAGAGAGGCAAGGTAGCGGGAATGGCTGAGATGACGCTTGAGGGTGTGGATGCTCATCCCGAGGACTCTGCGTATGCCCTGGGTCGCGTGCATTCGATCGAGACGATGGGAACGGTCGACGGACCCGGCATCCGCTTTGTGGTGTTTGTTCAGGGCTGTCCCATGCGCTGCGCGTATTGCCACAATCCCGATACCTGGTCTGTTAACGGCGGCACGATGGTGACCGTCGAGCATCTCATGGACGAGTTCCAGAGCAACCATGAGTTCTACCGTAGCGGCGGCATTACCGTTTCGGGCGGCGAACCGCTCCTGCAACCCGAGTTTTTGGCCGACCTGTTCCGTGCAATGCACAACAACCCCGATGGCCGCGTGCATACCTGCCTAGACAGCTGCGGCTATGCGTTTGATCCCAAGCATCCGGAGAAGTTCGATGCTGTGCTCAACGAGACCGATATGGTGCTGCTCGACATCAAGCATGCCGATCCGGTTGAGCATAAAAAGCTGACCGGCTGCGATCCTGCGCGCATCCTGGCGTTTGGCGATGAGCTTGCCCGTCGCAAGATTAGGGTCGTTATTCGACATGTGGTGGTGCCGGGCATTACCGACACGGTGGAGGAGTGTGAGGCGCTCGGCCGCCTGATTGCCCCGTGGCATAACGTGGTGGGCCTGGAGATGCTGCCGTATCACACGATGGGTGTCGTCAAGTACGAGCAACTGGGTATTCCCTATAAGCTCGAGGGCGTGCCCCAGATGGATACCGCGCGCATGCCCGAGCTGCGCAACGCCGTCATGGCCGGCATGAAAAAGCGCCGCGCTGAACTCAAAAACGCCATCGGCTAGCAGCGCACTCATTGGGGACAGACTTAAATGAGTGCCCCCGGGCACCTAGTTGATTGCTAAGGAGCCCCGTCAAGTTGCGGTGGAATAGTTCTTGTTTTTCGGCTTATGCCGACCAAACAGGAACTATTTCACCGCAACTGCGTTTTGGGCAAAGATACGCAACAGAATCGGTGTTTTTGCATAGAAACGCCTGTTTATTGTTTAGAGACACCTTAAACGCGACTGAATATCTTTGGAAAGAAATGCCTGCTATCGACATCGATGGCCGTACCTATGTCATGAGCGTCATGACATCGATGCCGTGGAGCGACCGCTCGAGCGAGGTTACGGCCGCGATTGCAAAGGCGCTGTTTGATACGCGAGCTGCACTGGCTTAGCGTGTTCGTTTGGCGAGGTCAAACAAAATGCTGGTACCATACCGTGGTTGAGAATTTCGTATAGGTTTGGGGAATGGTATGGCTACCATCGCGATTATCGGTGCGCTCGAAAAAGAGATCATGCAGATTAAGGAAGAGCTGAGCGACGTTTGCGAGGCACGGGAGGCAGGCTTGACCGTTGTGAGCGGTGAGCTCGACGGCCTGACAGTTGTCGCCACAACGGCGGGCATGGGCACGGTGAACGCCGCCGCTGCAACACAGCACCTCATTAGCAAGTATGCTCCGCAGGCTGTTGTGTTTTCGGGCATTGCGGGCGGTTTGAACCCCAAGCTCCATATCGACGACGTGGTCATTGGCAAACGCCTACGCTATCTGGATACCGATACCGCGCTTATCGCCGAGTCCGCACCGGGGCTCGAGGAGTTTGGCTCGACGCCCGCGCTGGTCGATATTGCCGCCGACGTGCTTGCTGAGCGTGGGTTTGTTGACGCTTCGAAAAATGCAGTCGCTTCGAACGAGGGCACCAAGCAGTTCCTGGTCGGCACGATTGCCACGGGTAACCGCTTTGTGACGGGCGCCACCATGCGCAACGACGCTATCGAGGCGACGCATGCCGATTGTGTCGGCATGGAGGGCGCGGCAATTGCCCATGTCGCAACCAAAAATGGTGTCGATTGCCTGGTGTTGCGCGCTATCAGCGATAATTGTGACGAGGCGTACGATGCAATTTGCGAGCGAGAGTTCGATCTGTTCGAGTACGCGCGTGTCGCAAGTGACATTACGCTCGATATCGTCCGCCGCATTGCCGCTGCGCAATAGCGCGTCTATTTGTAAGAACCTACGACCAAGGAGTGTCCATGGCCGATTCCATTAACTACCAGCTTGCCAAGTTCGTCGCCAGCTATGGCAAGGTTTCGCAGATTCCCGAGTCCACCTGCCCCGAGGTGAGCTTTGTCGGCCGCTCCAACGTGGGCAAGTCGTCGATTATGAACAAGCTATTTGGCCGCAAGAACCTAGTCAAGGTTTCCAGTACGCCGGGCAAGACGAGCAACATCAACTTCTTTGAGGCCGATGACGTGCATTTCGTGGACCTGCCGGGTTACGGTTTCGCCCGTCGCTCCAAGGCCGAGCGCGACCGCTGGGCCGAGCTTATCGGCGACTTTTTCGACTCCGAGCGCAGCTTTAACTTGGTGGTCTCGCTGGTGGACATTCGTCACGACCCCAGCAAGCTCGACCACGACATGATCGACTACCTACAGGGCAACGAGTTCAACTTTATCGTTTGCCTCACCAAAGCCGACAAGCTCAGCCGCACCCAGCAGGCCCGCCAGGCAGCAGCCATCAAAAAGCAGCTCAACGTTCCGGCCGAGAACGTGATCATCACAAGCTCCCAAACCGGCACCGGCATCGACGAACTCAAGCGCCGCATCGCCGAGGCCTGCCTCTAGTAAGGGCTCCAGCCTAGCAAGAGCCCCTACCAATAAAAAGCCAAACTATCAGCCCGGCGCCCCTTCAAAGCGTGGGTCCCTGTAGACATCGCTAGCCACGTTGCCATAGGGCCACCCAGGGGCATCCCCTTAAAAACATTCCGCAGCACGAGGCCCGCTTATCCGTAGCTCCGAAGGAGCAGGATAAGCGGGCCTCAAGTGCGAGGACGTTTTTAAGGAGATGCCCCTGGGTGGCCCGGACAGACCGATCGGCGATGTCTACAGGTACTCGATTTGAGCGCCTTCCGTGTCGCACGTCAGAATATGCGTATCACACTTAGGGAACTGCTCGCGCAGCTTGACCTGCAGGAACTTTGCCACGATGGTGTCGTCGGTCACCGCCATAAGGGTCGAGCCCGAACCGCTGATCCAGATGGTCTTGGCGCCGCCGTTAAGGCAGGTGTCGCGCACAGCGTTGTAGTCGGGGATGAGGCGGCGGCGATAGGGCTCTTGGATGCGGTCGTCGTTGGCGGCGGCAATCAGGTCCAGGACGCCGGTCTCCAGGCCGCGCGTCATGCCGGCAATGCGGCCCATCTGCCACACGGCGGTGGAGAGCGGAATCTCCTGCGGCACAACCTTGCGCGCCTCGCTCGTATGTACCTCGTAGGGCGGGATCACGGTAATAAAACGCAGACGATCGCTTACCTCGTAGCGCAGGCACTGGGGGAGCGAATCGGTCGGCGTAAAGGAGCAGACGGCGCCGCCCAGGATGGCGGGGGCGACGTTATCGGGGTGGCCCTCGACCTCGGTGGCAATGCGGACGAGCTCAGCGCGGTCGACGGTGTGGCCTGTCAGTGCGGCGGCGGCCATAATGCCGGCGACGACGCAGGTGGAGCTTGAGCCCAGGCCGCGGGCGACGGGAACGTCAGTCTGAATGTCGATGGCGACGGGGAAGGCCGGCTCGCCCCATGCGGCCAGTGCATCCACAAAGCTCACGTAGACCAGGTTATTCTCGTTTTGGAACTCCTCGGGGCAGCCCGTGATGGTGAGCTTGTCGGCGCGCTCGAAGGTAAAGTGCGAGTAGAGGCTGACGGCCATGCCGAGGGTGTCGTAGCCGATGCCTAGGTTGGCGCTGGTTGCTGGGACGGTGATTTTGATCATGTGGGTCCTCCTGGGCGGGTCTGGCCGTTTAGTTCGCTGCTCGGGCAGTCCTGGCTCGCTCGGAAAGCACATTAAGTGCTTTCCGGCTCGTGCGGAACTCGCGACGAACTAAACGGCCAGACCCGCTCGCATGCTCGTCATCATCCCGAAAGCTAAATAAAAAGAAGGTGCGCCGGCTTTCGCCGGCGCCTTATAAGGGGTTTTAGTTGGTAGCCATCTTTTTTGCTGCAGACTCTACGTAGTTGGCCATGTCGGCTACGTCGCAGACGTCTTCGAAGCGGACGGGCTTGGACTCGAGTTCGGCGAGCTGGGTCGGGGCGACCGTATTGGTTGCCTGCTCGAGCACGCGCATAGCCTCAAAGTCGTCTTCGGGAACGTTAAGCCCCAGAGCGTCGCAGCAGGCGCGCGGGAACTTGTAGGGGCTGGCGGTCGAAAGCAGCACGCGGGCCTTGGCGCCCTCGGCGGGGGCGACCTTTTCAAAGACGTGATAGCCGCAGGCGGTGTGCGGGTCGATCACGTAGCCGTTGGCGTCCCAGCAGCTCTTGATGGCAGCGCGGACCTCGTCCTCGCTGGCCCAACCGCAGCCAAAGACGCTCTGGATCTTGGCCAGCAGCTCGGCGGGAACCTCGTAGCGACCAGTCTGTGCCAGCTGCTCCATAAGGCCGGCAACGAGCTCGCAGTCGCCATCGGACAGGAAGTACAGCATGCGCTCCAGGTTGGAGCTAATAAGGATGTCCATCGATGGCGAGATGGTCGTGAAGAACGGGCGGTTGCGGTCGTAGACGCCGGTGGTCAGGAAGTCAGCGAGCACGTTGTTCTTGTCGCTCGCGACGATGAGCTTGGCGACGGGCAGACCCATGCGCTTGGCATAGTAGCCGGCCAGGATATCGCCAAAGTTGCCGGTCGGTACGCAGAACTCCACGGCGTCGCCGGCCTCGATGGCGCCGGCGCGCAGCAGCTGCGCATAGGCGGCAAAGTAGTAGACGACCTGCGGCACCAGACGGCCGACGTTGATGGAGTTGGCACTCGAAAGCACGGTGCCGGCGGCCTCAAGACGCTCGGCAAGCTCCTTATCGGCAAAGATGCGCTTGACGGCACTCTGGGCATCGTCGAAGTTGCCGCGGATGCCGCAGACGGCGACGTTGCCGCCCTCCTGCGTGGACATCTGCAGGTTCTGGACGCGGCTGACTTTGCCCTCGGGATAAAAGACGGTGATGCCCGTGCCCGGGGCGTCGGCAAAGCCGGCGAGTGCTGCCTTGCCCGTGTCGCCCGACGTGGCGGTGACGATCATGATGCGCTCGGCGCCGCCGTCCTTGGCGGAGGTGCGGGCCATCAGGCGGGGGAGCATCTGCAGGGCGACGTCCTTGAAGGCGCTCGTGGGGCCGCCAAAGAGCTCCATCACATAGGTCTGAGGGGCGTCAGCGCCCGGCGCAGCGTCGAGTTTAACGAGCGGCGTAACCTCTTCACTCGCGAACGTGCCGCGGTATGCCTCGTCGACACACGCCGAAATTTCTTCGGCCGTGTAATCATTCAGTAACATTCCCAACACATCTTGAGCGATTTCAAAGTACGATTTATCTGCAAGCGAGCTGATATCGACCTGCTGGGTGCCGAGCTCGTCCGAGACAAACAAACCCCCGTCGGGAGCGATGCCGGTACGGATTGCCACCTTACTTGAGCACGATAAAGTGCGTCCTCGTGTACTATGATAAGTTCCCATATAACACTGCTCCTCGGATGCCTTGGTCCCAATCGGTGAAACCATGGTATCAGAGCGCGCAAAACAGGTTTGCAGAGGCTTTTAGAAAGGTAACCTCAAGCCCATGATTAAGATTGCCAAGTTTGGCGGCTCGTCGGTCGCCGACGCCGAACACTTTAAGAAGATCAAGGCCATCGTCGATGCCGACCCTGCCCGCCGTTTTGTGGTGGTTTCTGCCTGCGGCCGCCGCTTTAAGGGCGACACCAAGGTGACCGACTTGCTCTACCTGGTTAACGCGCACGTTAAGTATCACGTTTCGTGCGAGGAACTGCTCGAGGACATTGGCCAGCGCTATTTTGATATCGCTGACGAGCTGGAGCTCACCTATCCCATCCGCGAGGAGTTCGCGGCCTTTGCCGAGCGCGCCCGCTCGGGCGGCTACTCTACCGAGGAGCTCGTGAGCCGTGGCGAGTACTTCACCGCTCGCCTGATGGCCGAGTACCTGGGTCTGCCGTTCCTGGATGCCGCGACGGTTGTGGCGTTCCATCATGACGGTACGCTCAGCATGAACCGCACCTCCGAGCTGGTGCAGGAGTACGGCCAGCAGGGCGGCTTTGTTATGCCCGGTTTCTACGGCGCGACGCGTGAGGGCCAGATCAAGCTGCTCGACCGTGGCGGCGGCGATATTTCCGGCTCGATTCTGGCCAAGTGCCTGGGCGCCGATCTGTACGAGAACTGGACCGACGTCTCGGGCTTCTATTCTGCCGATCCGCGTATTGTTCCCGAGGCTCAGCCCATCGCCCGCGTTACCTACGAGGAGCTGCGCGAGCTTTCGTACATGGGTGCGAGCGTCCTGCACGAGGAGGCCGTGTTCCCCGTGCGCGAGGCTGGTATTCCGCTGGTCATCAAGAACACCAATGCGCCGCAGGACCCCGGCACCATCATTAGCGAGACGGCTGACGAGGGCGAGGCAGAGCCCATCATTACCGGCGTGACCGGCAAGCGCGGTTTTGTCGCCATCAACGTCGCCCGCGACCGCACCAAGCCCCGTGTCGGCTTTATGCGCCGCGCGCTTTCGGTCTTCGAGCGTTATGACGTTTCCGTCGAGCATATGCCCACCGGTGTCGACCGCTTTGGCGCCGTGGTGCAGGAGCAGGACGTTCACGATTCGCTGTACTCACTCGTGGGCGACATTCAGCAGGAGGTCGAGCCGCTCGAGATCGAGGTTGTCGAGGGCCTGGCGCTTATCGCGACCGTTGGCCGCAACCTGCGCGGTCGTGCCGGCATCTCTGGCCACCTGTTTGGCATGCTTGGCCAGGCGGGCGTGAGCGTGCGTATGATTTCACAGAGCTGTGACGAGATCAACATCATCATTGGCGTGGAGGAGAAGGACTTCGATCTGGCGATTCGGACCATTTACCGTGCCTTCTCCGACGAAAACGGCATTGTGAAGGTCTCCGATCTGGAGGCTCCTGCGCCGGTCGATCCCGCTCTGGCCGCGCTCCGCAAGTAGCTGCCGTCCCGGTGCATTTTTGGGACAAGTGCCAAAAAACTACGGCGGGGCGTTTCGTTTCGGTTTCGTTTCGACGGGGCGGGTTTTGTGCCCGCCCCGTTCTTGTATAAACTGGCAACAATAATCGGCCTGCTCGGCGTGCGGGCAAAAGCCACAACCTTTAAAGGGGGAAGCATGAAACAGTACACGGTTGCTATTTTGGGCGCGACGGGAGCTGTAGGCACCCAGATGCTCGAGTGCCTCAACGAGCAGGAGTTCCCAGTTGGCAAGCTCAAGCTGCTGGCAAGTGCACGCTCCGCGGGTAAAACCGTCGAGTTTCGCGGCGAGCAGATCGTGATTGAAGAGGCTTGCCCCGAGGCCTTTGAGGGCTGCGACATTGTGCTTGGAGCCGCCGGTGACGATATCGCGAAGGAGCTGCTGCCCGAGGCCGTCAAGCGCGGCGCCGTCGTGGTCGACAACAGCCATGCCTTCCGTATGGATCCCGAGGTGCCGCTGGTCGTACCCGAGATCAATGCTGACGACATCAAGTGGCATCACGGCCTTATCGCCAACCCCAACTGCGCGACTATCATCGGCCTGGTTCCCACCTGGCCGCTGCATCAGCTCGCCGGCGTGAAGCGCATGATTGTCTCGACGTATCAGGCGGCTTCGGGCGCTGGTGCGCCCGGTATGGCCGAGCTCGAGGCTCAGCTGGCCGCCCTGGGCCGTGGCGAGGAGATTCCCGAGCCGCGCGCGTTTGCCGCCCAGCTGGCGAGTAACCTGATTCCGCAGATTGGCGGCGTCAAGGAGGAGGGCTTTACCTCCGAGGAGATGAAGTTGCAAAACGAGGGCCGCAAGATTATGCATCTGCCCGAGCTGCGCGTGAACTGCACCTGCGTGCGCGTGCCCGTGCTGCGTTCGCACTCCGAGAGCATCACGCTCGAGTTCGAGCGTGACATTACGGTTGACGAGGCCCGTGCTGCGCTGGCTGCCGCTCCCGGCGTCAAGCTGGTTGACGACATGAGCGCCGAGGATGCGCACGATCGCTTCCCCATGCCGATGGATACCTCCGACCAGGACCTGATCTGGGTCGGCCGCGTGCGCCGCGACATCTCGAATCCCGAGGCCGCGCGTGGCATCACCTTCTGGTGCTGCGGCGACCAAATCCGTAAGGGCGCGGCAACCAACGCCGTCCAGATTGCTAAGCTGCTCTGCGAGTAGTGTGACCTGTCCGGCGGGGCCGGGCTTGGTTTTCAGAACGTCCTCGACCATGTGTGGCGCCTTGTCCTGCTCCTTCGGAGCCGCGGACAAGGCGCCACACTGGTCTGCGGAGTGTTCTGAAAACCA
>OLON01000486.1_pt1 | contig 27442 bp, 25 predicted proteins | sample 1672691 | NCBI WGS metagenome assembly OLON01 (sample SAMEA3136714, study PRJEB25190) | human gut metagenome | biome: human gut; feature: human-associated habitat; material: faeces | place: Austria | collected 2013
TCATTGATTCTGACGGCGGTGCAGCCAGCATGGAAAAGAGAAAGAGAGAGGGGTATTTCTAGATGAGTGGTTTACTGAAATTTATTACCTGCGGCAGTGTAGACGATGGAAAATCTACACTGATCGGACATATACTTTACGATTCCAAGCTGCTTTATGCAGACCAGGAGAAAGCTCTGATCCTCGACAGTAAGGTGGGATCCAGAGGCGGTGCGATCGACTATTCTCTCCTTCTGGATGGTCTGATGGCAGAGAGAGAACAGGGCATCACCATTGATGTTGCCTATCGTTATTTTACAACGGACAAGAGAAGCTTCATTGTTGCAGATACACCGGGACACGAGGAATATACAAGAAATATGGCTGTCGGTGCTTCTTTTGCACAGCTTGCGATCATCCTTGTCGACGCAAAACAGGGCGTTCTGGTACAGACAAGACGTCACAGCCGTATCTGTGCCCTGATGGGAATCCATCACTTTGTATTTGCAGTCAATAAGATGGATCTTGTGGGTTACAGTGAAGAAAGATTCAATGAGATCGTCAAAGATATCAATGAACTTTCCGAAAGCCTTGGCCTTCAGGATGTAGTGATCATTCCGGTCAGTGCGACAGAAGGTGACAACGTGACTGTAAGATCCGAAAATATGCCATGGTATACAGGAAAAGTACTTCTCAATCATCTGGAAACCGTAGATGTGACAGAGACAGAAAGCGAAGCAGGATTCTATATGCCGGTACAGAGAGTCTGCCGTCCGAACCATGAATTCCGTGGTTTCCAGGGTCAGATTGAAAGTGGAAAGATCAAAGTCGGACAGACGATCACCACACTTCCAAGCAATGAAACTGCAACTGTGAAATCTCTTCTGAACGGAAGCACTTCTGTAGAAGAAGCTGTGACAGGACAGGCAGTTACCATCCAGCTTGACAAAGAAGTGGATGTCAGCCGGGGATGTGTCCTCACTGATCAGGCACAGCTCTCCGTAGCAAAAAGCTTCACGGCCACACTGCTCTGGATGGATGACAGCAGACTGACTCTTGGAAAAGAATACCTTGTAAAACTCGGAACAAAGAAAATCCCCGGATTTATCCGCAGCATTAAATATAAGATCGATGTCAATACAGGGGAGCATATCAAGGCAGATTTTATTGAGAAAAATGAGATCTCACTGTGCGAGATCGAGCTGGCAGAGAAGATTGTCCTTGATGAATTTAAGAAACACAAAACTCTTGGAGAGATGATCCTGATCGACCGTGTAAGTCATATGACTTCCGCCTGCGGTGTGCTTGAGACTGTAAAAAGTGATGGAGAAAAACCGTATTTCCAGAAAGATGACATCAAAGTCGGTGGATATGTATTTGAAGAATTCTACTTCAACCTTGAAAATGCGATGATGTCCAAAGCCGGTTCCGACAAGAAAACCTATCATGTCGGTGATGCAGTGCCGGTTGCCGGAGACAGCTTCAAATATCCGGAATACTTTGACATTCTTTCTGTTGACGATGGGGCAGCAGTCCTGATCCGTGACGGTAAGGTGGAGGATATCCAGAAGATCAAGGATTATCGTTATATGGGACTTCCTGTCGTTGATGAGAGAGGAATGGCACTGCTTATTAAGAGCAGAGCAGATCTTGAAAAATTCCTTACGGAATCAGAAGAGGCCTCTGCTGAGGAACGATCCGAACTTCACAATAAATGGTCCAGATTTGAAACCTACAGAAAAGTTGTCTGCACGGATAATTTCTGGGTGATTTAGGGTACTGCCCTGAAACCCTTCGACTTTTGAAAAATAAGAAAATCTTGCGAGGGGAGGGCACTCAAAGTTGCGAAGGCCGTTCTCCCCTCGCGCTCCCCACCGGGCCACGCAAAATGCTGTTTCGCCAGAGCGAGAAGTGTGGAGTAAGAAAACTTATAAATTAAGAGTTAGATAAAAAAGAAGTTGGTTAGATATTGAGTCTGGTCAGCTTCTTTTTGTTGTGGTGGGAAGATAGTGAGAGTGTTTGGTGATTGGCGTTAGTTCGGATTAAAAAACTGCCCAAATTGGACTTGCTATATGAATGTAAATATTGTATGGTATAAAATGTAAACGGTAATCTAAATTTTCTAATAAGCAATTTTTCAGTCAATATCTGCCATTGATTCCAAAGATAAAAATACATGAATTTAAAGAGATTAAGTGTTTGATAAAACTCGTCAGAATGTTATAATGTGGGTACAAAAAGGAGTGTTGTATGAATAATACGATTTTTGATGATGTATTCCGTACAATGATCGAGAATATGCCAGATTATCTGGAAGCAGATGTAGTTTTTCCAGATGAAAATACATATGTGTATTCCATACCGACTATAAAAATGTCTGATTATACAAAAGACAGCATTTTTGAGAAGAATCTGCTAATGCTGTTGCCATTTTATATTATGAGATATGAGAAAAAAGGACATGATCTTAATAACAATCCAGAATTATTTCAGATACTCTTAAACGAATATGAAGAAATTCGGATAAATCTGGAAAGGGAGCTGACAGAAACAGGAAGATCGGAACTGTATACAGATCTGACGAAACTGATTGTAAAGATTGCGGACTACATTTTTCGTAAAGAAGAGGATGTTCGGAAAGGAATAGGTGAGATTATGGGAGGTAAAGTTCTGGAACTGGAATCTGAAAGACTTAAAACAGAAGGCATGATTGCTGGTGCAATTAAAACCTGCAAGAAATTTAAACTTGATCAGGAAGCTTCTGTAAAAAATATAATGGAAGAGTTTTCCTTATCTGAAGAAGATGCCAGTAATTATGTGAAAAAATACTGGTAAGAAGGATGTTAATACACAAATATGCCCTTGAGGGATTTGTTCTATATTGCAGGTGAATACCAGAAACTGGTGGATCATAAATCTCTGTATTCTTCTGTATTGCAGAAAGTACCGGCACTGAATTTTATTGTATTTTATAACGGAACCGAAAAGAAGAAAGAACGATGGGAAAATCTGCTGTCGGAGGCGTATGAGAATCAGATAGGGGAGCCGAATCTGGAACTGAGAGTGGCTACATTAAATATCAATGAGGGACATAACCGAGAACTCATGGAACAGTGCCAGATTTTGAGAGAGTATGCACATAAAGTACGGAATTACACAAAAGAAATGGAACTGGATGCAGCCGTAGAGAATGCAGTAAACGAATGCATTCAGGAAGAAATTCTGTAACTGTTCACAGGTAATATCCCGCGAGGTGTTTTGCCATGAATATGGCAAAATCCCGAGACATACGGGGCAAAATGCCATCACCGAAGGTGATTTGGAATGCATTTTGACCAAGTTACTGTGAACGGAGTGAACAGTAACGGAATTCTGGTCGAATTCCTGAGGATGAATCGGGCGGAGGTTATCGCGATGAGTATATTCGAGTATGACAAGGAAGAGGAAGAAAGGAAACTCCGGAAAGTAGAATTTGAAGCCGGAGTCGCAGAAGCTGAAATAAAAGCGAAAAAAGAAGCAGCAATTGAAATGGCGAAAACAGGAATATCAGAAGTGCAGATTGCTTCAATACTTAAAATAGAAAAAACTGTGATTTGTCAATGGTTTAGAGAAGAGGAAAATGCTTGCTCGGAAATGGATTGAGCGATAAAAAAATATTTATACAACTAAAAAATATAGGAGATTCCCGTAAAGAGAATCTCCTATATTTTTTAAGGGGTTATAATAATCATTTGCTGTAAAGTAAAATCTGGCAGATCAATAACAGATTCTGTTCCGTTGAAAGTGATCGGAAGAACTTTTTCTTCTGGATAGACGGTTTTGGCAGAAGTTATTTTTGCCTGAATGATTAATTGACCGCCGTTGACTGCAGGTGCCTCGCCGTTATAAGTACGCGGAAGACTGGAAATCTGGTGAACCAGATAACTATTATTCTGGCGGAAAAATGCTGTTCGGATAATATGAGACAGTTCTGTTGTATTTGTAATAAATGGCTGAAAACCAATCAGATTCAACAGGTCTGTAAAAAGAGCATCTGTGTCCTGATAAGTCTTCTGAGCTGCCATGGTGAAGAAATCGAAAGCAGTGTATATAACCATTCCTTTGTCAACAGTATTTTTGGTGATCGCAGGAAAATCAGTATGATCTCCTGGCGGCGGACTCCACCAGTTTACCCAGTGTTCGAAATCGCAGGCGACGGATGGAAGCAGGAATTCGGCCAGAGAATCTGCTGATGTAAGGGAAACTTCTGCAAATTCTTCACTGACAGGTGGAGTAGTGCATGAAAGCAGCCCGTGGAAATCTTCTTTATTTCGAGGTGCTAAATAAGCAGACCAGGTATTTTGGTGATATTCGCTGTGAATAGTAACAAAGTTTACTCCAGAGAGCTTTGATAATACAGAGTTTGCTCTTCTTGTACCATTTTCGTTCCAGAGTCCGCTCTCCATAGAAGTAATGACTTTTCCACCGAGGGAAATGTACTCCTTTAAAAGAGCAAGAAGTAAATCGCTGATAATGTAAACTTCAGGAAGCAGTAACAGGTCATATTTCTGTAGAGTTTCAAGAGTCATTGAAGTATCTGGAAGGACTCTCCATGGGATTTTTGCATTTTCACAGAGAATCATGGCACCAAGAACCGCATCTGTATGAGGACAGTGCCGTTTCATCCGCAGGATTGCATCAGGAACTAGAGCAGGTAATTTAATTGATTTGGAAGCATCACTTTGGATGATGCCGATGTTTCCATAAGCTTCGCGCTCTGTAAGCCATGGGGAAAGTTTGTCCAGTACATGGTATGCTGCACCAAGACGACGTGCTTCTTCATGGTCCAGAGTTCCGTCACGATGCTGAGAACCACTGTACATACCTACCCGGCAGCCTTGTGCAGCGATACAGGAGAGGTCATAAATATACTGGTTCGTATGAGCATAATTATAAACTTGAGAAGCTTCACCAGGTGCAAGGATCGGATGTTGTCCGGTGGCAGTATCTCTCGCATATGCGGAAGAGAACCAGTTGTCCAGAAGAAGCGGCTCGGAGAACTGGTAATCAAGCAGTTGGCGGAAAGACTGTGGATAATGGCAGGAAAAATTGACCGTAATCGCCAGAGTCGGATCAATTTTTTTGACTTCACTCTTTAGTTCATTAAAGAAATCAGTTGCATTGTTATCGAGAAAGGTAAGGATGTCCGAAGTATGTGTCTGAATATCTTCTTCTTTTTCTGGAAGAGGGTATCCATAAATTCGTCGGAATTTCTGACGGCATTCAGGACAATAGCATAAGGATGCCCCAAAGATATCCAGAAAAAGGGCATCGGGAGAATAATTTGAAACAATTTCCCGAAGCTGAGAAAGACAATATTCACGATAACCGGTCTGGTAACAGCAAAGATGCCATTTGGCATACGCATCATTTCGAATTAATGAACTGCCATCCGGACGGCGTACTCTCCATTGCGGCTGCATTCTGGCAGCACCTTCATCATATTCGATGCAGTAATAGGCCACAAATTCGATTTTTTTACGCTTAAGGAGATTGCTGACAGATGCAATCCAGTCACCTTTTACACCATTGTGTTTCTGAGCACCAGGTGTCTGTGAATCATAGTAAGTAACGCCCCAGTGGTCTTTGCAGTAGACCATCATAGAATCTACATCGGCAGTATCAATAAAATCTTCATATTCCTGAATATCCAAATGGTTTAGTGGTATGACAGGAGGCTGTGGGGAATGGTGGTCAATCAAGTAACATTTTCTGGATGACTTAAATAAATCGCTCATAAATTCCTCCTTTGAGTTGTTTTTTATCCAATTATAGCATTATGATCAAAATATCACAATAAAAATATTTGTAATAATTAAAAAGAAAAAACTATAATACAAAAAAAGAAAGAATATTGACAATAAAAACAGAATAAAGTATAATACAAACCATAAAGTTTCTGAAAATTAAATATCTTAAGTCATGCTATTATTTTTTTAGGATGACTGGTAGTACCACTAAACCTTATGGAATATAAGGAGGGAAGAACATATGAATGAACAGCTTCTGAGTCTTACTCATACAGGAGAAGAACCTGAAAAATATCTGCATTCAGTAACGCCGCCGGTATTTCTCAATTCTCTTCATGTTTATGACAGATTTGAGGATTATGCATCTATTGATCCTTTGAGAGAGGGAGAATATATCTACGGCAGAGCTTCCAATCCTACTGTACATATTCTGGAGAGAAAGATTGCTGAACTGGAACATGGAAGCAGAGCTGCGGTATTTTCTTCTGGAATGGCAGCATGCACATCAGCAATCATGGCAGTGTGTAAGGCAGGGTCTCATGTGATATGTATGAGGGATGTTTATCAGCCGGTTACTCGTTTTCTGGAAAATTTCTGCATACCCAAGCTGAATATGGCAGTAACATATGTGTCAGGAAATGATCTGGGAGAAGTAGAGGATGCGATGAAGAAAGGTGCCTCTTTAATGATTCTGGAGAGTCCGGCAACTTTTGTATTTCGTGTGGTAGATTTGAAAGCAATTGCGGATCTGGCACATAAATATGGAGTCAGGACGTATATAGATAATACCTGTATGACACCGATTTTTCAGAATCCGCTGGATCTGGGTATAGATATTGTCATGCATACGATGTCAAAGTATATTGGAGGACACAGCGATCTGATTGGAGGTGTCCTGGTTTCCAAGGATGATGAGCTAATGAAGCAGATTATTCAGGAAATGAGAGAGTGGTATGGTGGTATACTTGGACCGATGGAAGGATGGCTGGCGATCAGGGGACTTCGGACACTTCATGCAAGACTTATGCAACATCAGAGTACAGCGATGGAAGTTGCAGAGTTTCTCGAAAAGAATGATAAAGTTCGTAAGGTATATTATACAGGATTGAAGTCAAATCCACAGAGAGAAATTATTGAAAAGCAGCAAAGAGGGCATACGAGCCTGATGAGTTTTGTATTAGATGCTTCCGTAGAACAATCCATAAACTTTATCAATAATTTGAAGCTTTTTGGAAAGGGATGTTCATGGGGTGGATTTGAAAGTCTGGCATTGATGCCTTTGTATAAATCTTCACAGGAGGAATTGGATTTTCGGAATGTAGACAGGCAGTTAATTCGTATCTACTGCGGACTGGAAGGTGCCGAAAATCTTCTGGAGGATTTGGAACAGGCATTTAACAGGCTGTAGCAGGAAATCTAAGGATAAATCAACATAAAGGAGGAAAGAGAATGAAGAAAAGATTATGCTTCATACTGGCAGCAGCAATGGTGGTAGGAATGGCACAGACAAGTTTTGTTTATGCGGACGACAAGAGTGACGATAAGGAATTCGCAGGCACAACACTTCGTTTTCTTGATGTTTCCCCAAGTGAGGCACGTCAGAGTTATTACGAAGGTGCATTTTCAAAATTTGAAGATGAGACAGGTATTACTGTAACCTATGAGAGTGTTCCATGGGATGATGCAGCAAATAAGATTACAGTTCTGGGAGCTTCTGGACAGTTGCCGGATGTTTTGACAACACATTCCGGATGGCTGGGACAGCTTACAAGTTCTGACTGGATCATTCCACTCACTGATTATCTGGGAGACTCTACAGATGATTACACAGTTGCTGTAAATAAATTATTCTGGCAGTCTGAAAAAGACAGATTTGGCGATATCTATACTGTACCAGATGGCATGATGGTAAAAGGTATTTTTGTTCGCAAAGACTGGTGTGAGGAAGCCGGAATAGAACTCGATCTGGAAAAAGGATGGACTTATGATGAGTACTTTGATGTTGTAGAGAAATTGACAGATAAGGAAAAGAAGCATTATGGCGTTTCTTACAGAGGGGCAAGAGGTGCTTTTGATCCGCTTATGACATATCTTCAGAACTATACAGGCGGCAATACATATGATGGTGAAGGCAATATTTTGATTAAATCAGATGAATGTCTGGAAGCTTTTAAGAAATGGACAGGACTTTATCTTAATGGATATGCACCGGAAGATTCTATCAACTGGGGATTTACAGAGATGGTTGATAACTTTATTGGCGGTCTTACCGGAACCCTGATGAATGATTCAGAGGTTGCTGCTACATGTTTGGAGAATATGAGTGATGATCAGTGGATGGTAATGCCAGTACCAAAGAGTGAAAAAGACGGTAAATTATATAACCTCATTAATGGTTCATATTCACTTTCTATTTCTTCAAATTCTGAGAATCCAGATGCGGCATGGAAATTGATCGAGTTTCTTAACAGAACTGATAACAGCAGTGAGTACTGTCGACTTTCCGGTCTGATTCCGATAAAAAAAGATGCAGCAGAAGATGAGATGTATGGAAAAGGTGGACCTTACTATACATTCACTATGCAGCTTAATGATCCAGATCTGGTTGTTCCTGCAACAATGGGAGCGTTTGATTATACCGATATGCATCAGGGCATGATGCACGAAGAGATTCAGAAATATCTTCTTGGAGATGAAGATGCTGAAACAGCTCTTGATACAATCGCAGATGAATTGGAAACTCGTATGAAAAATTATCTCAAAGAAAACCCGGATGCGAAAGTAGAAACTGCGTTAACAATGGATTAATAGTAAGTATTAAAGAGAGTGCTGACGCAAAAACGGTACTCTCTTTCTCTTTAAAACGCAGATGCAAGGAGGTTAGTTATGAATCTAAAAACGAAGAAAAAAATAGCACCATACTTATATGTAATGCCTGTTCTGATTTTATTACTGATCATGTATGGTTATCCGCTGATCAAAAGTATTATCATGTCTTTACAAGACTATAAACTGACATCTTCGGGAAGTGCACCTTTTAATGATTTTGCAAATTTTAAAAAGATGTTTTCAGATACAGACTTTTTACTGTTGCTGAAAAACTCTCTCATTTACGTGATTATTTCTGTTGTAGCACAGTTTGTACTTGGACTGATTCTGGCACTTTGCCTCAAAACAAAATTCAGAGGACGTGGAATCTACCAGTCAATTGTGTTTTTGCCATGGGCTTTTTCTTCTTTTGTAGTAGGTCTGATGTTCCGGTGGTCTTTTAATGGGGAGTATGGAGTTGTTAATGATATTTTGATGAAAATGGGAATCATCAAAGAAAATGTAGCATGGCTTGGAACACCAGGATTGTCACTGGCAGTTGTAATTATTGCCATGATCTGGATGGGTATTCCGTTTTTTGGAATCATGATCCTTGCAGCCCTGCAGTCTGTGCCGGATGATATTTATGAAGCGGCAGATATTGACGGATGCGGGATGTTTCGTAAATTTTTTTCTCTGACACTTCCTTATATTAAGCCAACTATTATTATGACAGTACTTCTTCGTACAATCTGGATTTTTAACTCTTTTGATTTGATTGTTATTATTACAGGAGGTGGACCTGTTAATTATTCACAGACATTACCATCTTATATGTATTCAAAAGCATTTGCATCCTATGATTTTGGTCTTGCCAGTGCATTTGGTGTACTGCTGATTGTTATTCTAGGCATTTATGCAGTTTTGTTCCTGAAACTAAGTAATTATGACAAGGCAGGTGATTTCTAATGAACCGAAAAACAAAGAAAAGGCTGATAAACGCGGTCAGATTTGTGATCTTATTATTTTTCCTGCTTCTGGTAATTTTGCCGATTTACTGGATGCTGGTTACTTCGTTTAAGACAAATGTAGAAATTGTAGATACACAGCATATTACATATTTTCCAAAAGTAATAACAACTGAAAACTATAAATCTCTGTTCAATATGTTGGATTACGGAGTTTACCTTAAGAATAGTATCGTTATAACACTTGCAACAGCGCTCTTTATTGTGATACTATCTATTTTAGGTGGATATGGTTTGGCAAGATATAAATTTAAAGGAAAAAGTTCAATCCTGCTTTTTTTCCTGGTCACGCAGATGATTCCAAGCATTCTTGTTATTATTCCTTTGTACATTGTTTATGCTAAAGTAGGAATTATCAACACAAGACTTTCTTTGTTCATTTTTTATGCGATCACAAATTTACCGTTTTGTGTGATAACAATGAGAAGTTTTTTTGAACGTATTCCGTATTCTCTGGAAGAAGCTGCCTGGGTAGATGGATGTAGCCGTATGCAGACTCTTCGCAAGATTATTCTTCCAGTTATGTTTCCGGGAATTGTAGCGGTGTTTGTTTTTGCATTTATCGGTGCGTGGAATGAATTGATTGCAGGAACTATTTTTATCAATACACCTGACATGTGGACCATTCCGGTAGGGTTGAAATCACTGATTGGCAAGTACAATGTACAATGGGGTGCATTGATGGCCGGAGGTATCCTTGCTTTGCTTCCAACAGGAATCATGTTTATCTTTGTTCAGAAATATGTAGTAGAAGGATTGACAGCAGGAGCAGTCAAGGGATAATAAATCGTCATAGGAGGAAGAAATATGACTCAACAGATAATGAGTCTGAAGCCTGTTCTAAAAGAGTCGTTACATCGCAAGATTGCAGATGCTATTATTGATTATATTAATACCAGTGGGCTAAAAGCAGGCGAAAAGCTTCCTTCTGAGAGAGCATTGTCAGAAAGCCTGTCTATCAGCAGAAACTCGTTGCGAGAGGCACTTCGTGTACTGGAAAATGAAGGGATTATAGAGGTTCGAACTGGTAAGGGCACATATGTGACAGGTGGTCCTTCAGAGAATATAATTAATGTCAAACTGTGGAAGGTCGATTATAAAGAACTTCTGGAAATCAAATACCTGCTGGAACGTGGATTTATAGAACAGCTTTGTTATTACGAAAAAACTCCCGATTTAAGCAAGGTTGAACAGGCTTTATGTCAGATGGAAGAAGCAGCAAAATTGGGACTGTATCTTCAGAGGGCAGATTATGTTTTTCATAATGAACTGCGTCAGATGATAACAAATACAGCAATGGTACAGTTAATAGATACACTTGTAAAAACATTGGATTCTTATGGCGATGTTTTAAGAGGTGCAGAACAGATTTGGATTTCCACGATTCCGTACCATCGTCAGATACTGGAGGGAATACAGGAAAAAGATTTTGTAAAGGCTGGTGAGGCATGTAGAATTATATATGAAACAGATTTACATGCCTTGCAGTTAAAGGAAGAATACGATTTATAAACAAAGTGCCTTGGATTACAAGAGAAGCAATGCTACTATAACAACAAAGCATATTTCACTTTAATCCAGGGCACTTTTGCCGTCTATTTTTTCTAAAAACATTTCAGAAATCCATGCTTTTAAATCCAATTAAACCAAAAAGCAGGAGTCTGAGAATACAATAGAATAGTACGACACGTTCTTATGTTCCTGCGGAAAACAGTATGAAGCGAACACGAAAATAAAACATGGCAAAGATGCAAAATATGGATGGTACAGATATGAAAGCAGATTTGCATTGCCAATATATGATGAAGATGGTGATATTGTCAGGTATAATATTTTTTATGCAATAATGTTAATGAGACGTGCACAAGACCAGAAGATGTATTTATATGATATCATACAAATAAAAAAAGAAATGAGAAACCTTTTCTGATCAACGATCCTACTCAGTAGAAGAACTCATCTCTTACATTTATTATATGATGTGACGGGGTCTATGTCAATTATTTATTCTTCAAAAACAATGACGATCAGGCCGAAGGCAGCAGGAAAGATTACCTATGTATCCGGCGACAGAAACATTATAAAAATCAAATAACGCTCACAACAGAAATATGTACTGGATTTTTTCTCATGAAGGAATCCGGTACGTTTTTTTTATTATTAAAAATCCAGTGAATTCCATTGACATTGCAGGATTAAACGACTATCATTAAAACAGTATGTTTTTCTGTAAGTACAGTTGTAAATGAGGCGGCTTTTGTAATAATATTGCAGAAAAAGATACAGGAGGAACACAAAGGAGAATATATCATGACAATATCCATGATAGGGATAGATCACGACAGAGCACCGGTAGACGTCCGTGCCCTGTTTGCATTTACAAAGAAAAATGCCGGAGAGGCAATGGAACAACTGAAAGAGAGAGCAGGCATTCATGGCTGCATTATTTTATCTACCTGTAACCGTCTGGAAATCTGGGCGAGTCATGAGGATGATCAGGAGTTTTCACTGTATCGGTGTCTTTGCGAACTCAAGAATATACAGGATCCTTCTTACGAAGAATATTTTATCTCAAGACAGGATAAAGAAGCAGTCGAGCATCTTTTTTATCTGGCAGGAGGTCTGAAGTCTCAGATTCTTGGCGAAGACCAGATCCTTACGCAGATCAAGGATGCCCTCAATCTGGCGAGAGAGCACTTTACGACAGACGGCGTTTTGGAAGTTCTTTTCCGTATGGCAGTAACAGCAGGGAAGAGGATCAAGACAGAGGCACCGATGGCACATGGAAATCCATCTGTGATCCATCAGGCGGTCAGTACTTTGAGAGAACAGGGATATGACATGCATGGAAAAACCTGCATGGTTATCGGGAACGGAGAAATGGGCAAGGTTGCGGCACAGACACTTCGGGATGCCGGAGCAAATGTCACAGTGACAGTCCGTCAGTACAGAAGCGGTATGGTGAGCATTCCGATCGGGTGCAGCCGGATCCATTATGGCGAGCGTATGGGATTTCTGCCGAAATGTGATGTGGTAGTCAGTGCGACAGCCAGTCCGAATTATACGCTGCGCAGGGAACTTTTTCAGGATATTACCCTGACGAAACCGCTGCTTCTTCTGGATCTTGCTGTGCCGAGAGATATTGAACCGGCACTTGCGAAGGAAGAGGGAATTACACTGTATGATATGGACAGTTTCCGCACAGAAAGGATTTCACCGGAATCTATGGAAAGCATCACAAAGGCCGGTGAGATCGTCAGAGAACAGATGGATGAATTTTTTCAGTGGCTGGATGGCAGGGATGTAATCCCGAGGATCCAGGAGATCAGAGAGGAAGCGGTGCAGGATCTGAACCTTCGTATCCACAAGATTCTTAAGAACACACCGATGGAGGATTCTGACCGTACAAATCTCTTAAATGCAGTAGATACTGCAGCAGGCAAGGTAGTCAATAAACTTATTTTTGGACTCCGGGACAGTCTGAATCAGGATACTTTTCTGGAGTGCGTGGCAGGACTGGAGAAATTATATGAAGAATAAGCGTTTTTTTCCAATGTTTGTAGATCTGTCAGATAAAAAGATTGTAGTAGTAGGCGGTGGAAATATAGCAACCAGAAGGATCAAGACTCTGCTGCAGTTTACCAGAAACATTACAGCAGTAGCTCCAAAGACAACGATGGAGCTCCATGAACTTGGCAAGGCGGGTTTTGTAAATCTGATCAACAGACCGGTGAAGCGTTCTGATTTCACTATGGCGTTTATGGTGATCGCTGCGACAAATGACTGGAAACTGAATGATGAGATCTACCGTGTCTGTAAGGAAGAGGGAATCTATGTCAACGTTGCAGATGACAAGAGTAAATGTGATTTTTATTTCCCGGGAATTTATATGCAGGACGAGGTTGTTGTGGGAATTACAGCAAGCGGACTGAATCACAAAAAAGCAAGGAAAGTCCGTGTGGCAATTCAGGAGGCAATGGAGGCATCTGATAATGAAGAATAAGATTACGATCGGAAGCAGAGAAAGCAAGCTCGCGGTACTGCAGAGCGAGATGGTCCGGGATTACATAAAAAACCATGATCCGGAACTTGAGGTAGAAATTCTGACCATGAAGACAACAGGGGATAAGATTCTTGACCGTACACTGGACAAAGTCGGCGGCAAGGGCCTTTTTGTAAAAGAACTTGATCATGCTCTTCTTGATGGAAGAACGGAGCTTTCCGTACACAGTCTGAAGGATATGCCGATGGAAGTTCCGGCAGAACTCCCGCTTCTGGCTTTTTCAAAAAGAGAGGATCCGAGAGATGTACTGGTGCTTCCAAAGGGGGTGACAGAACTGGACAGATCCAAACCTCTTGGCTGTTCCAGCCTCAGAAGAACCCTTCAGCTTCGGGAATTGTATCCGGATATGGAGATAAAGAGCATAAGGGGAAACCTTCAGACAAGACTTCGTAAACTGGATGAAGGACAGTATTCAGGACTAATCCTGGCAGCAGCAGGGCTGAAACGTCTCGGACTGGAAGAGAGGATCAGCCGGTATTTTACAGAAGAAGAAATGCTTCCGGCAGCAGGTCAGGGAATTCTGGCAGTGCAGGGACGGACCGGTGTGGACTATGCATTCCTGGATGGTTACTGTGATGCGGATGCGTGGAGTGCAGGATGTGCGGAGAGAGCCTTTGTACGTTGCCTGAATGGCGGCTGTTCTTCTCCGGTAGCTGCCTTTGGAACGGTTGAAGGAGAGATGCTGTTTCTCCGTGGGCTCTATTATAATGAAGAAACAGGAAACTGGTTTAAGGACAGTATCCTTGGAAACAGGAAGGATGCAGAGGAACTGGGAATTACACTTGCAGAACAAATGAAAGAATCCGACAGAACAAAGCAGGATAAAGGTGAGGCAGAATGAAACAGGGAAAAGTATGGCTTGTAGGAGCAGGACCGGGAGATATCGGTCTTTTTACACTGAAGGGAATGGAAATCCTCTCCCAGGCGGATGTTGTTGTCTATGACAGTCTGGTGGGACAGGGTGTGCTTGCAAAGGTACCTTCTTCTGCAAGACTCATCAATGTGGGAAAGCGTGCAGACAGGCATACCATGAAACAGGAACAGATCAATCAGGTGCTTCTTGAGGAAGCACAGAAGGGATATCGGGTAGTAAGGCTCAAAGGCGGAGACCCGTTTCTGTTTGGAAGAGGCGGAGAGGAACTGGAGCTTCTGACTGCGAATGGGATTCCTTATGAAGTGGTCCCGGGAGTGACTTCCTCAATCGCTGTGCCGGCGTACAACGGCATTCCGGTGACGCACAGAGATTTCTGTTCTTCTGTCCATATCATTACAGGACATAGAAGAGCAGGACGAGAATATGATATTGATTTCCAGGCACTTGTCAATACCAGGGGTACTCTGGTGTTTCTGATGGGAATCGCAGCACTGAACGATATCTGTCAGGGACTTCTGGATGCAGGAATGGATCCAAAGATGCCGGCGGCTGTGCTTCAGAAGGGAACGACCTCCGACCAGAAGCGGGTGGTTGCGACCGTTGCGACGCTTAAGGAAGAGGTGGAACGACAGGGAATCGAGACTCCGGCAATCATCGTGGTTGGCAGGGTATGCCAGCTTTCTGAGGAGTTTGGCTGGTATGAAAGACTTCCGCTCGCGGGCTGGAAGATTCTTGTGACACGGCCAAAGGGAAGAAGTTCTCGCACGGCGGACGAACTCCGAAGAAAGGGAGCGGAGGTACTGGAGCTTCCGTCCATCCGGACAGTTCCGCTGGAAGATCAGAGCAGATTGCATCAGGCACTTGAAAAGATAGAGCAGTATCAGTGGCTGGTATTCACAAGTCCGACAGGTGCAGAGGTTTTCTTTGAGGAAATGTTTGCAGAGAAAAAGGACATCCGCTGCCTTTCTTCTCTTAAAGTGGCTGCGATTGGACAGGGAACAGCCAAAACACTGGAGCAGAGAGGAATTCTGGCAGATCTGATTCCGGAGGTTTACGATGGAGATTCTCTGGGAGAAGCTCTGGCACAGGGGCTTGACGGTGGCGAAAACATCCTGATCCCGCGTGCCTCAAAGGGAAATGCGAATCTGGTTAAGATTCTCATGGAACGTGGAGCACAGGTGGATGATATTCCGACCTATGATACCGTCTATGAGAAAAATCCTCTGATTGATGTGGCAGCAGAAATAAAAGTGGGCGGAATCGACTGTGTGGTATTTACCAGTGCATCTACGGTAAAAGGCTTTGTGGAAAGTACAGGACTTTCTGATTATTCACATGTGACAGCAGCATGTATCGGCAAGCAGACAAAAGCAGCGGCAGACAGCTATGGAATGAAGACATATATGGCTGCAAAGGCTACGATCGATGATTTGACGACACTTGTTGAAAAAATAAAAACAAACGTAACTGATTCTTCCACAGACTGAGTGTACGGAACAGTTACAGATAGGAGTGACAATAATGGATCTGATTCAAAGACCAAGAAGACTGCGTGGCAGTGAAACTCTGCGAAAAATGGTAAGGGAGACAAGAATTGATAAATCTTCTCTGATCTATCCTCTTTTTGTTAAGGATGGACAGAATATTGAGGAAGAAATTCCGTCCATGGAAGGACAGTTTCGATACAGTGTGGACCGTCTTCCATATGAACTGGAACGTCTGACAAAAGCCGGCGTCAGCAGTATCATGCTGTTTGGAATCCCGGATCATAAGGACGAGGTCGGAAGCGGAGCCTACGATGAGAATGGTATCGTGCAGAGAGCTCTTCGTGAAGCCAGAAAACAGTTTCCGGATCTCTATTATATTACAGATGTATGCATGTGTGAGTACACTTCTCATGGACACTGCGGTGTTCTCTGTGGACATGAAGTTGAGAACGATGCAACTCTGGAGCTGCTTGCCAAAACAGCTCTCTCCCATGTAGAGGCAGGTGCCGATATGGTAGCACCATCTGATATGATGGACGGACGTGTTCGTGCGATCCGTGAATGTCTGGATAGAGCAGGACATAAGGAAGCACCGATCATGTCCTATGCAGTGAAATATGCATCCGCTTTTTACGGACCGTTCCGTGATGCGGCAGGCTCTGCACCGTCTTTTGGAGACCGCAAGAGCTATCAGATGGATTATCATAACCGGAGAGAGGGAATGAAGGAAGCACTGACAGATATTGAGGAAGGTGCAGACATCATCATGATCAAACCGGCAATGTCCTATCTTGACATGGTTTCAGAAGTGTATAAGGCAACCAATGTCCCGATTGCAGCTTACAGTGTCAGCGGTGAATATGCGATGGTCAAAGCGGCAGCCAAGATGGGCTGGATCGATGAAGACAAGATTGTCTGTGAGATGGCAGCAAGTGCTTATCGTGCAGGAGTTTCTATCTATCTGACCTACTATGCAAAAGAATTGGCACGTTTCATTGATGAAGGGAGAATTGGATAATGACGAAATCTGAATCTTTATTTGCGAGAGCGGTCAAAAGAATTCCGGGCGGTGTAAACAGTCCGGTAAGAGCATATGGAGCCATCGGTGAGGCACCTCGTTTTATTGAGCGTGCAGATGGATGTTATATTTATGATGTTGATGGCAATAAATATATCGATTACATAGATTCCTGGGGACCGATGATTCTTGGACATAACTTCCCGGCTGTACGTGAGAGCGTTCTGAAGGCCTGTGAGAAGGGGCTCAGCTTTGGCTGTGCAACAGAGATAGAAGTTGAAATGGCGGAATTTATCTGTGAGCGCATCCCTCATGTTGAAATGGTGCGTATGGTCAATTCCGGTACGGAGGCAGTTATGAGTGCAATCCGTACTGCAAGAGGATTCACAGGAAGAGATAAGATCATCAAATTTGCAGGATGCTATCACGGACACAGCGATGCGCTTCTGGTAAGTGCAGGTTCTGGTGTGATGACAAGCGGTGTTCCGGACAGTGCAGGAGTTCCGAAGGGATGTACTAGGGATACCATGACAGCTGTTTACAATGATCTTGACAGTGTCAGAGCTCTTCTTGAAGAGGCACCGGAGCAGGTTGCAGCGGTGATCGTGGAACCGGTCGGTGCAAATATGGGTGTGGTTCCGCCGAAGAAAGGATTCCTTGAGGGGCTTCGTACTCTGTGTGATCAGTATGGCGCACTTCTGATTTTTGATGAGGTAATCACAGGTTTCCGTCTTGCATTTGGCGGAGCAGCAGAATATTTCGGAGTAAGACCGGACATGGTGACCTATGGTAAGATCATCGGAGCCGGAATGCCGGTCGGTGCTTATGGTGGAAGAAAAGAGATCATGGAGATGGTTTCTCCGGCAGGCCCTGTATACCAGGCAGGTACCTTAAGTGGAAATCCGATTGCTATGGCAGCAGGACTGACTCAGCTTAAATACCTCTATGAGCATCAGGAAATTTACAAAGACCTGGAGGTTAAAGGACAGAAATTATATGGAGGTATCGAAGAAATCCTGAAAGAAACAAACAGTCCGTATCAGATAAACCATGTTTCTTCTCTTGGAAGTATTTTCTTTGCAACAGAAGAAGTCAAAGATTATGCATCTGCCAAAACTTCTGATACCAGGGCATTCTCAGAGTATTTTCTGTATATGCTCAAAAACGGAATCCATCTTGCACCGTCACAGTTTGAGGCAATGTTCCTTTCTGTGGCACATACGGATGCTGTCCTGGAAGAAACGCTGGATAAAGTAAGGGCATTTTTTGTAAAATAAATACATCAAGTATAGGATAAAATACATTTCCTCCTGAATGGAAACTTGTTCTTATACATGCTTTGTGGTATAATAAGGGCACTTGAGTTCATGCAGAGTGTTAGTTCTGCATGGACAGACAGGTTACTGCGAACGGAAAAACAGTAACAAAACAACGCGCGATTTTAGGAGGCAATATCATGGGGAACAAGAAATACGTAGCCTATGTGGGAACATATACCCACGGCAACAGTAAAGGTATTCAGGTTTATGATGTAGATGTTGAGAAGGGAACACTGAGAGAACGAAGCGAAGTACAGGTCAGCAATGCATCTCATACAGCAATCTCTAAGAATGGCAAGTTTTTGTATTCGATCGAGGACGAAGGTGTGGCAGTGTTCAGACGTGATGAGAACGGAGATCTGACCCGCATCAACAGAGTCAGCATTGACGGTATGCGAGGCTGCTTCCTGGCAACAGATGTAGATGGTAAATATCTGTATGTGGCAGGATATCATGATGGTAAGGTGACAGTTGTACATACACGCCGCGACGGAAGCCTTGGACGTATTATGGATGGCGTTTACCACAAGGGACTTGGAAGCGTTGCAGAGCGTAACTTCCGCCCACATGTAAACTGTGTGCGTCCTACACCGGACAATAAATACCTGTGTGCAGTTGATAACGGAATCGATCAGGTTAAACTCTATCGTATCAATAAGAGACAGCATAAGCTGGAACTGGTTGATATTCTTCGCTGTCCGAGAGAGAGCGGCCCAAGGATCATTCGTTTCAGTGCTGATGGCAGATTCGCCTATATCCTGTTCGAGCTGAGTAATGAGATTAAGGTTTACAGCTATGACGGAAGTGGTCATACTCCTGAGTTCGAACTGCTTCAGAGTATCAGCACACTTACGAAAGAGAAGGATGAGGATGCATTCCATAATGCAGCATCTGGTCTTGCACTTGCACCGGATGGAAGGCATCTGTTCTGCACAACCGCAGGTGAGAATACGGTTTCCATGTATGAGATTGACACAGAGACAGGACTTCTTGATAAGAAATTCACTCTTCCGATTAGCGGTGACTATCCGAAGGATCTTGTGATTTTCCCGGACAATAAGCACATTGCTGTTGCAAACCATGCAAGCAATACTGTTACAACATTTACAGTAGATTATGACAAGAATATCATCGTGATGAATGATAAACCCCATCATATTGAAACTCCAAACTCCATTCATATCTGGCCGGTACCGGATGAGGTAGCACCAGAGGGAGATCAGTCTGAAGAGCAAGAAGAATTTGAATAAAAAATAAAATGAAATCCCCTGCCGGCTGTCGTATGACTGCTGACAGGGGATTTCGTTTTATTTCATTGAGAAAAAAAATTATTTCTGATAAAATTTCTGGATGGAATCCATTCGGGAGGTCATATTGGAGAAGAGCGCATCTGTGATCGCCAGAGCACACATGGATTCAACGACCACAACGGCTCTTGGCACGATAACAGGATCGTGGCGGCCGTGGATTTCCAGGGATAATTCGCTTCCGTCCTTTGTTACAGTATTCTGAGGCTGGCTGATGGAAGGGGTTGGTTTGACCGCAGCACGGAGAACGATCTCGCTTCCATCACTTATGCCGCCCATAATGCCTCCGGCGTGGTTGCTGGTTTTCGTGATCTGTCCGTTTTCTGTGTGGAAACCGTCATTGTCCTCGGATCCCTTCATCCTGGAAACCTGAAAACCATCACCGATCTCAACCGCCTTTACAGCACCTATGGACATAACTGCCTGTGCAAGAACCGCATCGAGCTTCTCAAAAACAGGATTTCCGAGACCGGCAGGAACGTTTTTGATCCGGCATTCGATGATACCGCCGGCACTGTCCTGATTCTTCATGCATTCCTCCAGATAGGCTCCGGCAGCAGAGGCTGCACTGGCATCCGGCATATAAAAGGCATTTCTCGTGATTTCTTCTGCGTCAAAATCCGTGATCTCTACAGGACCGATGGATTTGGTGTAAGTGCAGAACGAAATGCCAAGAGTTTCAAGAATCCTGGATGCGATTGCACCTGCTGCCACGCGGCCGATGGTTTCACGCCCAGAGGAACGGCCGCCTCCACGGTAATCACGGAAGCCATATTTGGCATCAAAGGTAAAGTCGGCATGACCCGGGCGGTAGGAGTAAGCAAGATTTCCATAATCCCTGGAACGCTGGTCTGTGTTGCGTACCATGAGCGAGATCGGAGTTCCGGTGGTTTTTCCCTCAAAAACTCCGGAGAGGATTTCTACCAGATCCCCTTCCTTGCGGGCAGTTGTATAACGACTCTGCCCGGGTTTACGCCGGTCGAGAAATTTCTGGATATCTTCTTCATTAAGAGAAAGACCGGCCGGGCATCCGTCTATGACAGCTCCAAGAGCTTTGCCGTGAGATTCGCCCCAGGTCGTGACAGTAAAGTGATTTCCAAAGCTTGATTTATTCATCTGAATCTGATTCCTTCCTGAAAATTAGAGTGTGAATATACGCATAATGTACAGAATGAGTCTATTTTAGCATGGTAATGCTCGAAAAACAACAAAAAACATGAGGTTTTAGAGGAGCATGTTAATTTTGGGTAAATCAAAACTGTTGGAATTGACAAAGAACCATGCACAATTTATAATGTAAGCTGTGCAGCGGTTCGGAGCCGGTAACTGAGAAAGAGTAAAGGGGAACAGGAAGAAAACGGCTGTACAGACACATGGAACTCTGGGACATGTGTAATATGAGTGGAAGGGGAGTGGAATCGTGGTTAGAATGTTTCGAACATCAGATGGAGCCATTCATGAGATTCAGGAACCACAGGACGGCTGCTGGATTGCATTGACCAATCCTACAGCAACAGAGATTTTTGAAATATCAGAACAGTTCCAGATAGAGGTCGACGATCTGCGAGCTCCTTTGGATGAGGAAGAACGTTCCCGTATCGAAGTCGAGGATACTTATACACTGATCCTGGTAGATGTCCCGATGATAGAGGAGCGTAATGATAAGGACTGGTATGGTACTATTCCGCTTGGTATCATTGTCACGGACAAGATGATCTTTACGATCTGCCTGGAAGATACACAGGTACTGACAAGGTTTATGGAGGGGCGTGTCCGCAATTTTTTTACTTATATGAAGACACGTTTTATCCTGCAGATCTTGTACAGAAATGCAAGTATGTACCTGCGCTATCTGCGTATTATTGACAAGAAGAGTGAACAGGTGGAGGAGAAACTCCATTTTTCACCGCGAAACAAGGAGCTGATCGAGCTTCTGGAACTGGAGAAATCACTGGTTTACTTTACGACATCTCTGCGTTCCAATGAGGCGGTTCTGGAGAAACTGATCAAGATCGAAAGCATCAAGAAATACCCGGAAGATACGGAACTTCTTGAGGATGTTATTATTGAGAACACGCAGGCGATCGAGATGGCAAATATCTACAGCGGTATCCTTGCCAACATGATGGATGCGTTTGCATCAGTTATTTCCAATAACCTGAATGATGTAATGAAGATCCTGTCTGTGATCACGATCGTTATGAGTATCCCGACGATCATATTCAGTGCTTACGGAATGAACTTAAGTGCTGTCGGCATGCCATTTTCCAAGACATCATGGGGATTTCTGATTGTAATCGTGATCTCGATCGCGGCAAGTATCGTAGCAGCGATCTTTCTGGCAAAAAAGAAATATTTTTAGTCTTTCCAAGTAGTATACTGACCGAAAAGGAGAAAGTGATTTTATGAATTGGATTGATAAACTGGAACGTAAGTTTGGACGATTCGGGATTCAGAATCTGACGATGTATATCATCATCTGTTATGTGGTGGGATATTTTCTGACTTATCTGAACCCGAGCCTGATGGCAATGATGAGTCTTGATGTGGCCAAAATCCTCCATGGACAGATATGGAGACTGGTGACATGGGTGATCTACCCGCCCAGCACAGGGAATTTCCTGCTGTTTGTAATTTCTATTTTGTTTTTTTATTATCCGATAGGAACTTCACTGGAACGTACCTGGGGAACTTTCCGATATACATTGTATATTTTTTCAGGACTGTTCTTTGTACTGATTGCAGCTTTTCTGACTTATTTCATAACAGGTGGTTATGTTGTGATCGGAGGAATGAGCTATGCAATCGGCGGTGGAGTGTTTACGACTTATTATGTCAGTCTGTCTGTATTCCTCGCCTATGCGATGTCATGTCCGGACATGCAGATCCTTCTGTGGTTTGTGATTCCGATCAAGATGAAGTGGATGGCGATTGTTTACGGAGTGATCGTTCTTTATAATATGATCACTTATATAAGAGCCGGACTCTGGGTGATGGCAGTGCCGATCGTTGCCTCACTTCTGAACTTTGTGCTGTTTTTCTTCAGCACAAGAAATATGCATCGTTATAATCCGAAAGAGGTGCACAGAAGGAGAGAGTTCAAGAAGGCAGTGGCACAGAGCAGGGTCAATCCGGCGACAGGCGGGATCACCAAACATAAGTGTGCGATCTGCGGCAGAACAGAGCAGGACGATCCGAATCTGGAATTCAGATTCTGTTCCAAATGCAATGGAAATTATGAATATTGTCAGGATCATCTGTTTACACATGAGCATGTAAAGTGAATGTATGGCTGTGAACAGGAAGAAATAAACCAAACGAGGAGAGATACATTATGAAAAAAAAGCCGTTTGTAACCTTAGACAAGCTGAAAGAAATTTCAGCACAGTATCCGACACCATTTCATCTCTACGATGAAAAGGGAATCCGCGAAAATGCAAAGGCCTTAAAGGAGGCATTCGCATGGAACAAAGGATTTAAAGAATTTTTTGCCGTAAAAGCAACCCCGAATCCGTATCTGATTCAGATTCTTCAGGAGTATGGCTGCGGCTGTGACTGTTCTTCCATGACAGAACTGATGCTTTCCAAGGCAATCGGCTGTAAAAAAGGCGATATCATGTTCTCTTCCAACGATACTCCGGAAGAGGAATTCCGCTATGCAGATGAGATCGGTGGAATCATCAATCTTGACGACATCACACATATCGAGGCGGTAGAGCGTGCAGTGGGAAAAATTCCAAAAACCATCAGCTGCCGTTATAATCCGGGTGGTGTGTTCAAGATCAGCAATGATATTATGGACAATCCCGGGGATGCAAAATACGGAATGACAACAGAGCAGATTTTTGAAGCCTTCCGTATCCTCAAATCCAAAGGAGCAGAGAAGTTTGGTATTCATGCATTCCTGGCAAGCAATACTGTCACAAATGAATATTATCCGATGCTTGCGAAGGTAATGTTTGAACTGGCAGTGAAGCTTCAGAAAGAGACAGGGGCAAAGGTTGCATTTATTAATCTTTCTGGAGGAATTGGTATTCCATACAGACCGGATCAGACTCCGAATGATATCCGTGTGATCGGAGAAGGAGTCCGCAAGGTATATGAGGAAGTTCTTGTTCCGGCAGGAATGGGTGATGTTGCCATCTACACAGAGCTTGGACGATTTATGATGGGACCATATGGCTGCCTGGTAACAAAGGCAATCCACGAAAAACATACACACAAAGAATACGTAGGGGTAGATGCGTGTGCGGTAAACCTGATGCGGCCGGCTATGTATGGTGCTTATCATCACATCACTGTCATGGGTAAAGAAGACAAGCCGTGTGATCATCTTTATGATATTACAGGATCTCTTTGTGAAAATAACGATAAATTTGCAATTGACCGCTATCTTCCGGAGATTGAGATGGGAGATCTGCTTGTGATCCATGACACAGGAGCACATGGATTTGCTATGGGCTACAACTACAATGGTAAACTTAAATCAGCAGAGATTCTTCTGCATGAGGACGGTAGCTTTGAGATGATCCGAAGAGCAGAGACCCCAAGAGATTATTTTGCGACCTTCGACAGCTTCCCGATTTATGAGAAGCTTTTGCAGGACGAAGATAAATTGTACAAATAATTAAAAAACACTTGCTAAGAACCGGAAATTATGATAATATAATTTTCGGTTCATGTGCCGCTGTGGCGGAATTGGCAGACGCACTTGACTCAAAATCAAGCGGGAAACCGTGCCGGTTCGAGTCCGGCCAGCGGCACTTTAAAAGCCTTGAGTTTTCAAGGCTTTTTTCTTTTGTGAGAACCATCTGACAACAAATCTTCGAAATGCTCATTTGCGAGTTTGTTCATTTCCTGTGCTTTGTCTGATAGAGCATGTCTGTAAACTGCTTTAAGTGTTCCATCATTTCCCCAACCGCCGCGTTGCATGATATAAACATCTGGAATTCCCAACAGAAGCACTGGAATTTCCAATTCAGTTCCCTGTACTGCGTTCATAAGAATCTTTACCTCTGCGTCAGAAGGAATATACAGCTCAACGCGTTTCTTCTTTGGTAAGGCTGTATTTAGTGCCATAGACGGTCTGTATACCCGTAGTACAGCAGATATTAGACCATGTATGTTACGAACGGTTTTAGGGGATAATTTGACGGCTTCAAGGTTAATTGCTTTTTGAATATCATCTTGAATGATGTCGTCAATCTTTATATCCATAAGGGATGGAATGTAATTTCGCTGAATTCCCCTGTAATCTCTGATTGTGCAGGGAGAAAGAATATTTTCCCGCGAGGAAATATAATCTTCAAGTGCTTCTCCGAATTTAAGAGCTCCGGCAGTAGTTGAGCTTTGCTCCTTACTTGCGGCCCATTCAGCAGCCATCTGTTCACAGATACGTTTTCCTCTCTTGGTTGGATCATCACAAGTGAAAGACTTCCGAATTTTTCTTTTGCCAATAGTTCCGTCGGGTTTAGATGCTCTGGTAACTTGTTGCCGAGTAGTTCACTGTATTCTTCGGTATGAGAGAGAACCTGACACCTCCATGATCCGGATGGTAATTTCTTTGCAGTTGCCATAATATCATCTTCCTTTCCTAAAATTGGGTACAAAAATAACAGACACACAAATGTTCTGGTTGTATGTCTGCTCCGAAGATGATACAATATGTTTCGTCGAAAGAGTATCTCTTCGGAGATCTGAGCCGGTTCCTGTTGGCGCGGGAGCCGGTTTTTTATTTATGAATTATCTTTGAGAGTGAGTAGTGTACAATTTGTCACAAGTTCTCAATCCATCTATATGTTCGAAAAGATCTGGCTTTATTGCGGCACCTAGAGGATCTAGAATAAAATCGATACCTTCTCTACGAGCAAGTTTTGCGGCAGAAACAAAGTCGCTATCTCCGGAAATCAAAACAATTTGATCAACCTGCTGTTTATAAGCCATAGAAGCGATATCTAATCCTATTTTCATATCGACTCCTTTTTGATCAATCTCTAAGCAGAAATCTTTTTCCTGCAAATCTGTAAAATTAAGTTTTCCATTACATAATTTTTTTACTACCTCAGGACGAATCGTATAGTGTGCTTGCTCTTCTGCAAGCTTTCCTAAACGAATAGCAAACTTTCTTTTCTTTTTTAATTCATTCAAAAAAGTAGTAGTCCATTCAAATAAATCAGTTTTTCCAAGATCAACTTGTTGTTTTAGAAAAGGGTGATAGATACGCTTCTTGGAAGGAGCACAGTCATAATAGAAAATTCTATACAGATCATTATCTTCCCCATGGGTATTTAAGTGACGCTTACAGTAATTGGTTAATTCAACTGCACGCTCTTCAGCAGTTTTATCTCCAAAAACAGATTGAGCTCTTCGTCTATAAAAGCCTCCATCAACAAGAATTGCTGTTTTTAAATGCGTTACAGTATTGTTCTTTCTCATATGTAATTCCTTTCTTAAAATGGAAAAAGCTCTAGGGTTCGGTCATTCCCATATGCTGAGAGACGTACAACCTAGAGCATTATTAACAAGGTAATCTTTGATTACAACCTCATCTTAGTACTGTTTTATTAAAAAGTCAATACTTTTTTGAATAATAGTATTGACTTTTTTTAATATAAGTATATAATATAATGCCCTATACAGAATGTAGGGTGAACGAAAGATTGAAATACAATATATAGTTATGTTATATAAAATAATCGTTTGAAATAGTCATTTGCGGTTGGCGATAATTTATTGTCGATGCATTCAGCAGTAACAAATTTCATAACCGCGAACGGTTCAAAATAAATAACATAATTATCAATAGCAGCACACACGCCGTATTTGGACCTGTAGCACCGAATAGCTTCTTTCAGGTATCCTTCTGTAGCATCCAGAAACTCTGCCATCTCATATAGGTTTCTGCACCCAGCTTCATAGGCTCTGACCAGACCGGTTAATCCGATCTTGAGGTTATAACCATATAATCTGGCACGCTATTCCTGCTTCTGTTTCATAATATTATCCTGATCCAAAATATCCCCGGAACTGGTACGATCATGTCCAATCTCTTCGGCAAGCACACAAGACTTCTCAGCTTGCGTTTCTATATCTTTTCGGATTGCTATCCGTTTACCCTTGAGCAGACCGTCGTGATCTGTCAGAGAATGTTCTTTTACTGCCAGACCATTCTGATCGGCAGCAGTCAGTAACTGTTCGTAATTCAACGGGATCACCCCTTTTAAAATCAAATTGCGGATTTTAAGGATGGATAGGTATAGCTGTGTTCATACATATATTCCGGGGCACAGTCAATCTCCTCGTCCATCCACGTAACAACTCCATGGACAATCTTGAAATTGCTAAAAATATCAGGATCATTTAAAGGAGTAAATACTTCCTCGTTTAAAACAGTAGCATCAAATACTCTTTTCTCACCGGAAGAGAAAGTAAGAAGCAACATTTTCTCTCCTGTAACCTTTGCATCCTGTATTTTCAATAATTCTTTTGCAGAACCTGCATACAAAATTCCATTTACTTCAAACATGATTCCTCCTTATAATAAAACTCCCTTTTCAAAGTTCATAAACAAAATATGGTTTGACAAATATTTTGAACATTTGTATAATATACTTAACAAGACAACTGGAACGATAGCTGAAACCTATCCGTTTCTGGTGTAATAAGAGTTATAGAAATAGCATCCTACTTGACCAGAGCGGGGATGCTATTTCTTATTATGGACTTTAGTCTGTTGAGTCCATTGGAGTTTTTCGTTGATCCGAAAAATGT
>OLON01000491.1_pt1 | contig 27234 bp, 27 predicted proteins | sample 1672691 | NCBI WGS metagenome assembly OLON01 (sample SAMEA3136714, study PRJEB25190) | human gut metagenome | biome: human gut; feature: human-associated habitat; material: faeces | place: Austria | collected 2013
CGAGTGAGCAATCACCATTGTCCGAATGCGTCCGCCTTGAACAACTTTCAACACATTAAATAGCAATGATGTCTAGTGATTAGCAGACTGAAATGCGGATATTTCCTGTAAAAATCGTTGTCCGTATTTCTTAAGTTTGTTCTGTCCTACACCGGATACATTGAGCATTTCATCCTCATTCTGAGGAAGTTTACTGCACATATCGATAAGGGTTCTGTCGGTGAAGACGATGTAGGGAGGGACAGATTCTTCCTTGGCAATCTGGAGACGGAGCTGACGTAAGGCTTCAAAAAGGGCAGAATTGTGGCTGGAGTTTGTGGCGGTGGAATCAGTGGATGAGCTTTCGGTGGAAGCGGAAAAACTGTCCTTTTTGAATGGAGTTTTGTGTTTCTTTGTAGTTGATATTTTCTCTTTTTCTTTGAATTTCTTTATTATGATCTTTGTATTTTTATTTTGTAAATCTGCAATATTTCCTGCTTTTAAAACACTGTATTCTCCTTCTGTCTGGGTGATATAACCCATACGGATCATCTGGCTAATAAGGAGCCGGAGATCGGCTTCAGTGCGGTTCTCTAACTGACCATAGCAGTTGTAGGAGGTGGCGCCAATGTCCTTCAGACGGGCTTTTTTTGAGCCCAGGAGAGTGCCGATTACCAGAGCCTGGCCATAGCGGCCGCGCATTTCGGTGATGCAGCCGACTACCCATTTGGCATCCAGGGTCATATCCAGTTCTTCAAATTCCTGGTGGCAGTTGCCGCAATTATCACAAGGCTGATGTGTGGTTTCTCCGAAGTATTCCAGGATGTAATTGCGCAGGCAGGAGGTGGTCATACAGTAGCCTTCCATAAGCTGGAGACGGCGGGAATCCTGATGTTTTACCTGTTCAATTTCCTGAAAATCCATACCTTCGAAGTCTTTGCTTCCAAGAAGGAGTTTGCTGATCATCACATCCTGGGTGGAAAAGAGAAGGATACATTTTGCAGGTTCACCATCACGTCCTGCGCGGCCAGCTTCCTGGTAATAGTTTTCCATGCTCTGAGGCATGTTGTAGTGGATGACGAAACGCACATTGGATTTGTCGATTCCCATGCCAAAAGCATTGGTGGCAATCACAACCTGAGCGCGGTCATAGATGAAATCATCCTGACTTTTTTTGCGGATATCGTTGCTCATTCCAGCGTGGTAACGGGTTACAGAGACGCCTTGTTTCAATAATTTCTCATACAAAGTATCCACGTTTTTTCTGGTGGCACAGTAGATGATTCCGCTTTCGTTTGGATGGGTTTCTATGTAATTTTGGATAAAGATGTCCTTCTGCTTTCCAGTGAGATGCTCTACCTGGTAGTATAGATTTTCTCTGTCAAAGCCAGTTACAACTATGTTGGGATTTTTCAGTTTCAGTATTCTTGCAATGTCATTTTTTACGACTTCTGTGGCAGTAGCGGTGAAAGCACTGATGATTGGATTGCCAGGCAGCTGTTCCACAAAATCTATGATTTTTAAGTAACTTGGACGGAAATCCTGTCCCCATTGGGAGATACAGTGGGCCTCGTCTACAGTTACCATGGAGATAGGAGTATGGAGTGCGAAGCTTAGAAATGAAGCTGTTTCCAGTCGTTCTGGTGCTACGTAAATAATCTTATAGACACCTCGCGCAGCGAAAGAAAGAGCCTTATTGATTTGTCCCTCAGTCAGCGAAGAGTTGATATAAGCAGCATGGATCCCCGCTTCATTCAGTGACTTCACCTGGTCCTGCATAAGAGAAATCAGCGGTGAAACCACCAGCGTAATTCCTGGCAAAAGAAGCGCGGGAACTTGATAACAAAGAGACTTTCCGGCCCCCGTGGGCATGATCGCCAGCGCATCCCGTCCGCTTAAAATGGTATCTATAATTTCCGTCTGCCCTTCCCGGAAGGAATCATATCCGAAGTAAGTTTTTAAAATTTGTAAGGGAGTTACTGTTGGAGTACCAGAATTCATTTCTTGTATATTCGAATTGTTTGTTGTCAATTTATTGACCTCCTGCGATGAAAATAGGTGACTGTTTAGTAGTTGCAAAGTTGCACACTTCGAGGGTGCTTTTAGTTTTTTATCATATTTAATGTTGCGTGCATTGAGGTGCTTTTATTTTTTTATCATTTTTAATGCTGCCTGCGCCGTCTTGCCTGTAAGTTCTGTAATACTGGAAAGCACTGGCACATCTCCATATTTTCGGTTTTCATAAAACGCATAATAACATCCATATAGAATGTAAGTGAGCATAATATTAATGTCCTTGTCTTCCCGATATTGAGGGTAAGCTCTAAACACCAGCTCCTTTAAAGCAACTTCAATTTTCTGCACCAGGCATTTACTCCTGCTTCCCGAAAACAAAATCCCGATCAGCGAATCCTTTGCCAGAAACCCCATAAACAGTTCCCTGGAAAAAAAAGCAGTATCGTCCAGTACTCTCTCCGGATGAGTGAGATTCTCCATAATTGATACCACAACTTCCGTTTCCAATGTATCCGAGAGATGATAAATATCCTGATAATGTGCATAAAATGTAGACTTATTAATCTGCGCTTTCTCACACAACTCCTTAATCGTAATCCTCTCCAGCTCCTTATGAGAACGCAACTCTATAAAAGCATTTATAATACTCTGTCTGGTTTTTTCAATTCTAATATCCATATAGCGTTATCCTTTATTTTAATTTGCTATTTAGTTGATTAAAAGTTCTTCAATGCGGACGCATTTGGACAATGTGTATTACTCACTCGCCGGCGCAACGCTCCAGCGAACTAATCGCTAACTGCGACTAATGCGTTCGGGAGAGCCCTCACGCATAAGTCTCCGTAAGCGCTGGATTTCGCCTCCGCTAAGAGCGCGCCTGAAATGGCTCGCTGGAGTAATACACATTGCCCAAATGCTGTGTGTCGGCTGGAACTGAGGTTATTTAGGAACTTTTAACGAGGGGGAGGGGAAGTGATTGGTTTCCCGATACTTTCTTGGCAATGATAGATTAGGTAAAACCAATAAAGCTGCGAAGTATCAACCATCTAAATGGGGTATCGAAGACACATAAAATAATATGTCAAGTTCTTTGTTTGCAAAACAGCCCTAAGAATGTGCAAATACTTCATAGAAATTATAAAAGCCGCTAATTTCCGGCAAGATTTCCATAAACTTTCGTTTCCGATACAGTATAGGGAAACCAATCACTCACTCACCCCACCTGTTGAAAGTTACTATGTACAAATAAGTCCAGCCAGTACACAGCATTCGGGCAATGGTGATTGCTCCAGCGAGCCATTTCAGGCGCGGTTTTAGCGTAGGCGAAATCCACTGCTTACGGAGACTTAATCGTGAAGGCTCTCCTGAACGATTTAGTCGCAGTTAGCAGTTAGTTCGCTGGAGCGTTGCGCCGGCGAGTGAGCAATCACCATTGTCCGAGTGCGTCCGCCTTGAACAACTTTCAACACACTAAATAGGTTATAAAGAAATCCGACACATTTCAAAAAACGTTGGAAATCCAACTAATGTCTTTTTTCGTCGGTAGCAATTTTTTATTTACACAATTATACTTATTATACAGAGAAAAACAACTACTGTCTAATATCTTTTTATAATGAATGGGAGAGCAAAAACATGGATTTTTACAACTTTTATACAGGAAAAGAATTTGAAGCATATCAGTACCTTGGTGCTCACGTATGGGATGGCGGAACCACCTTCCGTACATTTGCCCCGGCAGCGCAGCGAGTATCTGTAATTGGTGAGTTCAACGGCTGGACAGAGACTCCTATGAACCGCGTTCATGATGGCAATTTCTGGGAATGCACCATGAATAATGTAGGCTCTGACCTGATGTATAAATACAGAATTTACCGTCAGGACGGCTCCTTCGTGGACCACGCAGACCCCTATGCTTTTTATAGTGAGATGCGTCCAGGCACTGCTTCAAAGACCTATGCTCTTGGCGGTTATGAATTTGGCGACAGCAAATGGCTGAAAAACCGCAAAGCAAGCTACGACAAACCAGTAAACATTTATGAAATGCATTTTGGCTCCTGGAAAAAACGCGGCGAAGGACAGGAAGACTGGTACACCTATGAGGAACTGGCACCGATCCTTATCACCTATTTGAAGGAACACGGCTATAATTATGTGGAGATCATGCCTCTCTGTGAGTACCCATGCGACGAATCCTGGGGATATCAGGATACAGGATATTTCAGTCCAACCTCCCGCTATGGTAAGCCGGAAGAACTGAAAGCATTTGTAGACCAGTGCCACCAGGCTGGAATTGGGGTCATTCTGGATTTTGTTCCAGTGCATTTTGCAGTGAATGATTATGCGTTGGCAGAATATGACGGAACAGCTCTTTATGAATATCCAAACATGGCAGTTGGCCGCAACGAATGGGGAAGCTGCAATTTTATGCATTCCAGAGGAGAAGTTTGCAGTTTTCTGCAGTCCTCTGCCTATTACTGGATGAATGAATTCCATTTCGATGGCCTTCGCATGGACGCAGTAGGAAATCTGATTTACTGGCAGGGGGACGCAAGCCGTGGAGAAAACCTGGCAGCTCTGAAATTTATCCGTACCATGAATCAGGGCTTAAAGGAAAGAATCCCTGACTGCCTCCTTTTTGCCGAGGATTCCACTCCCTATCAGGGTGTGACAAAGCCGGTATGGGAGGGCGGACTTGGATTTGATTACAAATGGGATCTTGGATGGATGCATGATACTCTGTCTTATTTTCAGGCAGATGCAAAAGAAAGACAGGAAAAATATCACAAGCTGACATTCTCTATGATGTATTTTTACAATGAGCGCTATATCTTGCCATTGTCCCATGACGAGGTTGTCCACGGAAAGGCAACCATCGCCCAGAAGATGAACGGTGGTTATGACGGGAAATTTCCACAGGCAAGAGCTTTCTATATGTATATGTATGCGCACCCGGGTGCAAAGCTGAATTTCATGGGAAATGAGCTGGCACAGCTGAAAGAATGGTGCGAAAAGGATGAGTTGGACTGGATTCTGCTAAAATTCCCTATTCATGAAGCATTTCATAAATTCATGGCAGATCTGAACCAATGCTATCTGAAGAACAGTGCTTTTTCCCAGAGAGATTTCAGCCAGGATGGTTTCTCATGGGTGGATTGCCATCAGGAGCAGAAGTGCATGTATCTGTTTGAAAGAATCAGTGGGGATCAGAAAATTTTGGCTGTGTTCAATTTCTCCGACGAAATCCAGGAATACACTTTGGAAAAAGATTATGCCGGATATGAGCTTCTCCTGGCAAGTGATATGGTGAAATATGGCGGTAAAAAGCGCTACACGAAAAAAGAAAAGGTAATTACAGGCGGAAAAGCAGTATTTAAAATGGGACCATTTTCTGCCAGATATTATCTGGTGAAATAAGGAAAAGTATATAAATAAAAAAGACCTGTATCCGGATAAAATTTTACAATGATGGAACCTTGTCATTGGTTTTATCCGGAGTACAGGTCTTTATGATTGCTGCGTACAGCAGTCAATGAGCTTCTGTAATTGTAAGAAAATGCAATGCAAAAACGCAATGCGTATAATTTATTTACCAGGAGAGAGATGCTCCTTGATAGCGGTAAAGCTCTCTGGACTGATGACATGCTCGATACGGCATGCATCGGAGGTTGCAGTTTCCGGATCAACACCCAGACTGATCAGCCAGGAGGATAAAAATTCATGTCGCTCATAAATCATATCTGCAATCTTCTGTCCGGATTCGGTAAGATAAATATATCCTTCTGGAGTGACAGTGATATGGTTCTTTTCACGAAGGTTCTTCATAGCAACACTGACGCTTGACTTCTTAAATCCAAGTTCATCAGCAATATCAACGGAACGCACAACAGGTTTCTTTTTGCTGAGAATAAGAATGGTTTCCAGATAGTTCTCAGCGGATTCATTAGATTTCACGATAGATCACCTCAATTTCTAGCTTGCATATCTGCACAAGTATAATACTTATAGAATACCATAGTTTACCGTTTGGGGCAATTATTTTTTTGAAATAATCTCTGCTGTTCAATTTTGTGTTGCGGTTTGTAGTCAACAATCTGCCAGTTGTTTGTTATTGCTTATTGGTAACGTTCCGGTTACTGTTCACTCCGTGACCAGTAACGCGCTTCGCGATGCACAGAAAGACGAACCTTCTTGTGACAAGCACAAGAAGTAGCGTTTGCTGCGCAAACTTAATTCTCGGGTTTTCTGTGAACTTTGTTCACAAAAACACCTCGCGGAATATTACCAGCGAACAGTAACACGTTCCGAACAGTAATACCATAAACAGTCATATTTTCTCATGACAAATCATTCCACAGGGAGTATACTGAACTTAATTATCGTTTTCAAGGAGGACTTTATTATGTATGTTGCTTCAAAGGAACGTTATACAACAATGGAATACAACCGTTGTGGTGACAGCGGACTTATGCTGCCGAAGGTGTCACTTGGACTATGGCATAATTTTGGTGATACTTCTAAATTTGAGAATATGAGACAGTTGTGTTTTACAGCGTTTGACAACGGAATCACACAGTTCGATCTGGCGAATAATTATGGACCGGAGCCGGGAAGTGCAGAGATCAATTTCGGCAGGATTCTGAAAGAAGACCTGGGAAAATACAGGGACGAGCTGATCATTACTACCAAGGCAGGATATGAAATGTGGGATGGTCCTTATGGAAACTGGGGCAGCCGCAAGTATCTTCTGGCAAGTCTTGACCAGAGCCTGAAACGTATGGGACTGGAATATGTGGATATTTTTTACCATCATAGAATGGACCCGGAGACCCCTCTGGAAGAGACCATGGGAGCGCTGGCAAGTGCAGTGCAGAGCGGAAAAGCCCTGTATGTGGGGCTTTCCAATTACGATGGAAAAACACTTTCACAGGCAGCGTCGATTTTGCAGGAAATGCATTGTCCTTTTGTAATTAATCAGAATCGTTATTCTATTTTTGACAGAACTGTGGAGAAAAATGGACTGAAAAAGACCACAGGAATTCTGAAAAAAGGTCTGATCACCTTCAGTCCTCTTGCGCAGGGACAGCTTACAGACCGCTACCTTAATGGTATTCCGGAAGACAGCCGTATCCGTACAGACGGCAGATTTTTGAAGGAAAGCAATCTGACGCCAGAACGTTTGCAGCAGATCCGGGAGCTGAATGATATGGCTGCAGGGCGTGGCGAGAAGCTTTCGGAGATGGCTCTTGGCTGGCTGCTTGCACAGCAGGAGGTGACCAGTGTACTCATTGGAGCATCACGACCACAGCAGATCCTTGATAACATAAAAGCAATCCACTGTGCACCATTTACGGAGGAAGAGATTGTGAGAATTGATGAAATTGCGGCTGAAAAAATACAGCCAGTATGATCATGAAATCCCAGATATATCCAGGAGTCTGACAGCTATGAACAGTATTAAAAAGAAGCAGATAGGGCTTTTTACGAGACGAAGAAAAACATTATATTTTGCATAAGGAGAGTGACAGAAAATGATAATTCGAAAGGGAACGCAGGCTGACCTTGCGTCTGTGGAACAGCTTTACAATGACATTCATACGGCAGAAGAAACAGGTCAGCAGACCATTGGCTGGATCCGTGGCGTGTATCCTACAAGAGCTACGGCACAGGCTGCATTAGATGCCAATGACTTGTTTGTTCTGGAGGATGCAGGGGAGATCCTGGGAGCGGCCAGAATCAATAAAGCGCAGGTGGATTCTTATGCAGAAGGCGATTGGGAATTCGCAGCCAGGGATGAGGAGGTTTGCGTCCTTCACACTCTGGTAGTTTCCCCTTCCGCTTCTGGAAAAGGCTATGGAAAGAAGTTGGTAAAGTTCTATGAGGATTACGCTTTAAGCCATGGCTGTCCGGAGCTTCGAATGGATACTAATGCAAGAAATGCCGTTGCAAGAGGGCTGTATAAGAAGCTTGGATATAAGGAAATCGGGATTGTGCCTACAGAATTTAACGGGATACCGGATGTGCAGCTGGTGTTGTTGGAGAAGCACTTGTAATAGTTGAAATTCCCTTAATTTAGACAGCTTTTTAAAGAAAAAAGAGCAGGCGAGTTTGTAGAGATACAGATTTGTCTGCTTTTTTTATATAGAGTTCCATCCCCCCGGGGGGCTTGCGGAAGAAAACTGGTTTTGATAATATTTTAACATTGGAGTTTAATGCGGAGGATTTGAAATTGGATAAATTACTGGATGAAATAGAGAGTTATTGGAGCACCCGGACGGAAGGGTATTCTGAGGTGAATGAAAAAGAATTGAAGGGAATGCAGAAAAAGGCATGGCTGGAGACTCTGGAACGCGGATTTTTTGGAAAAAGGTCTGGGAAAAATGAGGATTCAGAAAACAATTCTGTGGAAAAAGAAGTTTTCGAAGAAGAATTTTCTGAAAAACAACATACAGACAAATATAAGGACCACCTGAGAATTCTGGATATCGGTACTGGCCCAGGCTTTTTCCCTATGATCCTTGCGGAAGCAGGATATCATGTAACAGCCATAGATTACACTCCGGGAATGTTGGAAAAGGCTGCAGAAAATGCAGCGAAATTTATCGGAGAAAAGAGCCGGAATATTGAATTTAAAAGAATGGATGCCCAGGCATTGGAGTTTGAAGATGAGAGCTTTGACGTGATCATTTCCAGAAACCTGACCTGGAATCTGCCCCATCCGGAAATGGCTTATAAAGAGTGGCTTCGGGTTCTGAAAAAAGGTGGAAAGCTTTTGAATTTTGATGCCAACTGGTATGGATATCTCTATGATGATAAGAAGCGTGAGGCTTACGAGAACGACCGTAAAAATGTGGAAAAAGGAAGCTTGGATGACCATTATCTGTGCACAGATATTGACCGAATGGAGAAAATTGCGCTGCAGGTTCCGTTGTCGGAGACCAAGCGTCCGGGATGGGATGTGAAGGTACTGGAAGCGCTTGGAGCAGCGCAGATTCAGGTGAATGAGGACATCTGGCAGCAGGTATGGAGCGAGGAAGAGAAGCTGAATTATGGATCTACACCCATGTTTATGGTGGAGGCTGTAAAATAGAAAAAGATATTATCAGTGATATACAGAAATTTGTACGAATTTAAAGATAAGTAAAGCGGTGTTGGTTGTAAGAATGAAGTATTAGAGTATTTAAAAAATAGGATAAGTTTTTATTGAATCGTAAGGAAAATTATTTGTAAAGATATTATTGGAAAAGGTAGAAAATAATGAGTGAAATAATAAATATAGGTGGCTTAAGTGCGGCACCAGGGCAGCGTGTCCATGGTTTTATTTCCATTGGAAATGGTAGATTTTCTCTTCCTGCAACAATTGTCAGGGGCGAAAAACCAGGTAAAACAGCTCTTATCACAGCTGGTATCCACGCTGGAGAATATGTGGGAATCCAGAGTGCCGTAGAGCTTGGAAGAGATTTGAAAATTGAGAAAATGACAGGAACAGTGATTATTGTAAAGGTAGTGGCGAGGGAAGAATTTGAAAACCGTCACGGTTCTCTTTGCAGAGCGACAGGTGAGAATCTGAACCGCCTTTTTCCAGGAAAAAAAGAAGGTACCACATACGAAAAACTGGCTTATGCAGTAGTTGAAGAGCTGCAGAAGGTGGCAGATTTTTATATTGATCTTCACAGCGGTGACGACTATGAGAAACTGACTCCCTATGTGTATTATGCAGGTAAAGCAGCCCCGGAAGTGATGAAAATTTCCCGTCAGATGGCAGAGCAGGTGGATGTTCCTTACATGGTAAAATCTGAGGTATCGTCTGGTGGAAGCTATAATTATGCAGCATCCTGCGGCATTCCTTCCGTTCTTCTGGAGCGGGGCGGAATGGGAGCCTGGGAGACAGAAGAAGTGCGTTCTATGAAGCGTGATGTACGCAGTATTTTACGGTTCCTCGGTATTTATGACGGTCATAGAAGTATGCGGAAATATTATCCGTTAAACGTAACGGATGTGCAGTATCAATCTGCCTCTTATACGGGACTCTGGTATCCCCAGAAGAGGGCAGGAGACCTGTTTACAGAAGGGGAAATCCTTGGATATGTAAAGGATTACGAGGACAATATTCTGGAAACCTGTACCTCCTATGGGGATGGAGTGATCCTGTATCAGACTGGTTCCCTGCAGGTGATTAAGGATGGTCCGATGGTAGCTTATGGCCGGATCAGTTATGAGGAAGACGACCGAAAAGAGAAGATTGCGGCCTACTGGACCAAGCGAAGCGACAGCTTTCTGGAGCAGAGAAGGGCAGAGTTACATAGTCCGCTGGCAAAGAGATGGCTGGAAGAAATTGAGAAATACCTACCTAAAAAGGCATTAAGTCCTGAAAAAAAAATTGAGGATGAAAGCAAGGAAAGAAAAGATGCAGTTGCAAAAATTAAGGAAAAAGAGACTGGTAATGGTAAACTTAAAATCCTGGATGTGGGCTGTGGAACCGGTTTCTTTACAATCCTTCTTGCAAAACAGGGACACCAGGTAACAGGCACCGACCTTACTCCGGATATGATCACAAACTCCCGGATCCTTGCCAAAGAAGAGCAGGTAACATGCGACTTCCAGGTGATGGATGCGGAGCATTTAACTTTCCAGGACGAGAGCTTCGACGTAGTCATTTCCCGAAACCTGACCTGGACCTTACCAGAAGCAGCCCAGGCTTACAAAGAGTGGTCCAGAGTATTAAAACCAGGCGGACTTCTCCTGAATTTTGATGCCAACTACGGCGCCACAAACTTCGCCGAAACCTCCGATCTCCCGGAAAACCATGCCCACAACCAGCTTGGAAATTCCCTGATGCAGGAGTGCGAAGATATTAAACGTCAGCTGCCCATCAGTTCTTACCTCCGCCCTGCCTGGGACGTGGAAGAGCTTGGAAAAACAGGAATGGAGCAGATTTCCATTGATCTGGGGTTGAGCAGACGGGTTTATAAAGAGAAGGATGAATTTTATAATCCAACTCCGATGTTTGCCATTGCAGCAAAGAAAGCATAAAAGCGGAGCGTATGCTTCACGATATGCGAATTGAGTAGGTTATGGGAGTGCAACGGACGAAACAATCCGCAGGTATCATAGTTATACAAGCCTGAAAAATATATGGTGACATAAAAATGTGCCCGGAATTTATTTCCCAGGCACATTTTTTGGAAAAAGGGATATCAAAATAAAAGAAAGTTATCAAATCACATAATCCGAACTTGTCATATGGAGGAATGCCATCGTTTTCTCACTCTTGGGCTGTGAGAAGAACTCTTTGGATGGTCCCTCTTCTACGATAACACCGTCCTCCATGTAGACTACCCAGTTGGCAACTTTTCTGGCAAAATCCATTTCGTGGGTGACTACGACCATGGTGCTTCCTTCTTCGGCAAGCTTTCTCATAACATCCAGAACCTCGCTGGTAAGTCTTGGGTCAAGGGCGGAGGTTGGTTCGTCGAAGAGAACTACTTCCGGATTGTAGGCGATGGCTCTTGCGATAGCCACACGCTGCTGCTGCCCACCGGAAAGCTGGTCCGGATAGAAGTTGGCGCGGTCTGCCATGCCTACTTTTTCCAGCATTTCCATAGCTTTTTTCTTCGCTTCTTCCGGAGAATTCTTACGGGCAATGGTAAGACCCTCCAGTACATTGTCAAGTGCTGTTTTGTTGCGGAAAAGATTGTATCCCTGGAAGACAAAGCCCATTTTCATTCGTAACTGCCGGATCTCTTTCCTGGTAACAGCAGTGATATCTTTGTGGAAATCATCGAAGGTGATTTCTCCTTTATCTGCCTGCTCCAGAAAGCTGATACAGCGGAGAAGGGTTGTCTTTCCAGAACCGCTGTTTCCTAGAACTGCGATCACAGAACCTTTTTCAACTTTGAAATCAACACCTTTTAATACTTCGTTTGATCCGAATTTTTTATGGATATTTTTTACTTCCAGCATATTTTTTTCTCACATTCTTATATAGAAATTTGGTAATTGATAACAGGGTATTATGAAGAAGCTTAAAAGTCTTTCTTCTGTAGTAAATGATATAAAATACGAGTTGTTCACATATGGTGATGCTGCCGAAGGCGACATTGATTATACTTCGATCTTTAAAATATCATTAAAGTAGTTATTGGCAACCATTAGCACACCCATAGCTGTGATAACTACGATTTCTTCTTCTGTGAATTCTTCTTTTAATTCAGTATAGATTTCATCCGGAATGTTTTTCGGATCTTTTGCAAGAGCGCGGCCAAAAGAAATAAGTAATTCTTCCTTCTTTGTAAATTGAAAATTGTCGAAATCAATACCATTATCTTTCAGAAGCTTTCTGAAATAAGTACTGCATACCAGGCAGTCATTTTCTTCGGAAATTGCATATTCAAAGAAGTCACCAGCTCTTTTTCCAATCAGTCTCTGCAGTTCCCGGTCGAGGGAGTAGGAGCTGTCTTCAATGGCTTTAAAGGCTTCTGCATTATGGAGAAGAGTAAGCTTTTCATTAGTGAGCCTGTATCCTTGTGCAAGATGGTTCCTGATTACTTCTTTCTCTTTTTCGCCTGCTGTTTCCGGGTCAATTTTTGAAATATAAGACATGATTATTCTCCTTTCACTGGCGCAGGAGCATTCCATACCAGCTTTTTCTCAAAATAGTTTTGTACCCATGTAAGTACGGTACAGATCATAAGGTAAATAACAGCAGCCTCGCAGTACAGGGCGAAGGGCTCGTAGGTTCTGGCGGCAATCTGCTGTGCGGTGGTGAACAGCTCCACAACTGTGATACTGGAGGCAAGGGAAGTGTCCTTGGTAAGTCCGATCAGTGAGTTAAATAGTGGTGGAAAAGCGATTCGGAATGCCTGGGGCATTACAATCCTGGTCATGGTCTGGCGGTAACTCAGACCCACCATATAAGCAGCTTCTGTCTGTCCTTCTGGTACCGCCTGGATTGCAGATCGGAAAATCTCAGCGTTGTAAGCGCCAAGGTTCAGGGCAAAGGCAATCACAGCGGATGGAAAAGCGTCCAGGATAATTCCGACAGACGGCAGGCCAAAGAAGATGATGAATAGCTGTACAATAAGTGGGGTTCCGCGGAAGACCCATATGTAAAATCTTGCGAACTGCTTCAGGCCTTTTACATTGGCAATCTGTACCAGGGCCAGAAAAAGGGCGATGATGCAGCCAAAAACAAAGGATAATAAGGTAAGGGGGATTGTAACTTTTATTCCGGGTATGAGGATTCTGGTGAAAGAAGATACCAGAATCCCTGCTAAACGTTCACTCATAATTGTTTCCTTTTACTTTCAATTGTTGGATGATTGTCTGTTGTTCTGGACAACAGCTGTGGAAAAGTAATTAGTTTTCATCAGTGCTTTCTGTTGTTGCATCCTCAGAAGCGGTGTCTGTATTTGCTGCATTTTCATCCTGCGGCTGTGTGAAGTCTGTGCCGAAGTAATCCTCAGAAAGCTTGCTTAAAGTTCCGTCTTCTTTCAGTTCGTTAATGGCGTTCTGAACTGCATCATATAAAGCTGTTTCTCCTTTCTTGATCGGGACAGCGTAGGTATCTACAACGTCCGGAATTACGAAAGCAACTTTCAGATTTGCATCCGGGTGCTGCTGAAGGTATTCATTGAATACAACAGAGTTAAAGGTTGTGAAGTCGGCACGTCCGGATTCAATCAGGGAAACCGCTTCGTCTGCTGTGCTGATCTGTACAAGAGAGGCACCGGCGTCTTCCAGAATATCAAGGTAAGCGGTTGTGGCAGTGTTTGCTACTTTTTTTCCATCCAGGGAAGCCATATCTACGATATCATCATTGTCTTTGGCTACTACGATCTGCTGTGTGATGTAGAAATATGGTCCTGCGAAATCGTATTTCTCTTCACGTTCCGAGGTAATACTTACTGCGTTAATTACTGTGTCCAGACGTCCGCTGTCGATTCCTGCAAGAAGGGAATCCCAGTCAGATTCTGTGAAATCTGCTTCCACACCAAGTTTGTCTGCAATTGCCTTTGTTACCTCCACATCAAATCCGGTAAGCTCTCCGTTATCGTCATGATAGGTGTATGGAGGATAGGTTCCTTCCACACCGACTTTCAGTTTTCCTGATTCCTGAATCTGCGCAAGCTCGTCATCAGCTGCATAAGCCATACTGCATGTTGCCAGAACTCCTGTTAATACTGCTGCAATTCCTAAAGTCAAGATGCTTTTTCTCATAATTGTATCCTCCTCTTATTTTGTTTCCTATTTAGCAACTAGGTTTAATATGGATTGAATGATAGCATAGAAATCTGGCCTTGTCTAATATGGAATAAAGATAGCTGGCTATAGGGAATTCCTATAACCTGCTTAAATTGAAAGTACACAGCTTGACTTAATAGGAAGATATGGTAAAGTGGAAGAAAGAAATCTGGTGGGAGTGAGGCTTGATAATTCTCTTTGGGGCAAGGGCGCGTGGAGATTTCAAAAGGACGAGTGACATTGATCTCGCAGTCAGTGGAGGGGATTTTTGCAGGTTTGCACTGGATGTAGATGAGGAAACGCAGACTTTGTTAAAGTTTGATATAGTGGATATGGATGGAAATGTACAAGAAGAACTTTTAGAGTCGATTCGTAAAGAGGGAAGGATATTATATGAAAAAATATGAGAATTTTTGTGCTTCATTAAGAAATATGAAGAAAACTGGCTTGAATAAAAACAGAACGAAAGCAGATGTAAAAAGACTGAAGTTTTCGCCAGAGAGGGAATAGATATGTTGGATCTGAAGCAACTGAAATATTTTATAGTGTGTGCAGAAACAGGCTCTATCAGCGAGGCTGCCAAGCTTCTTTATACAACCCAGCCCAGTGTGAGCAAGGCAATCAAAGCACTGGAGGAAGAAATGGGGATTGTATTGTTTGAGCGTATGCCAAGGGGAATTGCGCTTACGGTGAAAGGCCGGGAGGCATACCGATATGCGTGCAGGATCATAAATGATTCCCGGATACTGGAAGAGATGAGCCATGGGAATATGGCAAAATATCTGCGGATTTCATTGAATCCCAGTTCCTGGTTTACGAATCAGTTTGTGGAGTTTTATAAGGAAAATTATGACAAGGATTATCATTTTGAAATCTATACAGCCGGTGTGCGCACGGTCATGGAACGTGTGCGGGATTACCTTTCAGATATTGGCTTTGTATATGTGATGGAGCAGCAAAAGAAAGAATTCCAGTATGAGCTGGCGAAAAACAAGCTGGTTTTTACCGTTATGCAGGAAAGTACGGCGACATTTTATCCGGGAAAGTTGAATATATTAGATCAGGAAGCAGCTGACAGAGAGAAAGTACAGACCGTAAATATGGAAGAAATGAAGAACTTCCGATTTATCCAGAACTTCCGTGATGAGTTTCTGGAATTGGGAGAGAAAGAAAAACGTAGTGTGTTCAGCTGGGAAAATCTGAATGTTTCCATTATTACAAACAGCGATTACATTATGGAAAAGATGCTGAAAGAGACCGGACTTTGCAATATCAGCGGCAGTTATCTTTCCAATGATAAAAAGGCAGCAAACAAAGGCATTCCGCTGGAATTCAAAAAGAATAAGGTGGTTTTCGGATACATCAGAAGAAAGAATGACGACACGGATGAGCTGATGGAGGAATTACTGGGATTTTTAAGGGAAAAATTGAAGCTGGAGAATGGCAGATGAATATGAAAGGGATAAAAGAAAAACGAAGCAGAATCGGCTAAAGGAACGTGCGCCGGTCTTCGAAAATAGAGAAAAGGTATTCCTGAAAATCGAAAATATATTCCAAATAAGAATAGCTTATAACCCCCCAGGCGGGTTGTAGGCTGTTTTTTATTTTGCTAAACTACACCGTGGAATGAAAGAATGAGTAAAAACCTACTTGTACAGTATGGAATGGAGACAATTAAATGAAAAAATATGCAATCAAACGTATCCTTCAGCTGATTCCCATTCTGTTTGCAATTACTTTTCTTTCTTATGGAATGATGCGTATTGCAGGAAGTGATGTTGTAACACGGAAAATGGAGAATACAGGAGGGGTAGTATCGGAAGCTGAACTGGATGCGGCAAGAGAAGAGCTGGGGCTGGATAAGCCATTTTTAACCCAGTATTTTGTATGGCTAGGAAAACTGCTGCGTGGAGATATGGGAAACAGCTATGTATCAGGAGTTTCGGTCTTTGATACTTTTATATCAAAACTGCCGGCAACCCTGCTTCTTACGGCCACTTCCATTCTGCTTACTATTATTATTTCGATTCCTTTGGGAATTTTGTCTGCGGTGAAGCAGAATACAATTGCTGATTACCTGATTCGCTTCTGCAGTTTTATAGGAAACAGTCTTCCTAATTTCTTTGTATCACTTTTGCTTATGTATTTTCTTGCAATCCAAGTCAGGATTTTCCCTGTTATTGCCAAGGATGTGAGTCTGAAAAGTGTTGCAATGCCGGCCATAACCCTGGCCATTGCCATGTCTGCGAAATATCTGCGGCAGGTAAGGGCTACTGTGTTAGATGAGCTGAGTAAGGATTATGTAACAGGTGCCCGTGCCCGTGGGGTGAAGTTTTCTGTTACCTTATGGAAAAGTATTATGAAAGCATCCCTGGTTACGGTCATTACCCTGTTAATGCTGTCAGTGGGAAACCTCCTTGGCGGTACGGCAATTGTGGAGTCCATCTTCATGTGGGACGGTGTTGGAAAAATGGCAGTAGATGCTATTTCCATGCGCGACTATCCCATTATTCAGGCGTATGTTATGTGGATGGCGATCATTTATGTGCTGGTGAATCTGCTCACAGACCTGTCTTACCGGTTCCTTGATCCGAGAATCCGTCTGGGAGGTGCGAAGCAGTGAGTGTAAAAAAAATGGACGAAGTGCCAGAAAAGAAAACGGAAAGTAAAATACTGGCAAAGATGGGGAAGAAAGAACAAGGTAGATGTCAAAAAGAAAGTGTAGTGCTGAAAAATGGGCAAAGCACAGATAATGGAAAGCACGTAACCGTGCGTGTGCAGAGGATTAGAAAGATCCATATAAAACAAAAGCTGATAATTTTCAGCGTTCTGGCTGTCTGTCTTGTAGTCCTGGCAGTTTTTTCAGACCATCTCTGTCCTTATGACCCTTACGCCCAGGATCTTTCCAGCGCCCTTCAGGCACCCAGTCTTCAGCATCCAATGGGGACAGATACTTATGGCAGGGATATGCTGTCCCGGGTGATCAGCGGAGCAAGAGCCAGTATTTTTTCCACTTTTATACTGGTGGCTGTGATTTCCGTTTTCGGTACGATTGTGGGATTATGCTGTGGCTATTATGGCGGAATTCTGGATTCTGTTATGATGAGAATTTCTGATGTCTGTCTGGCATTTCCAGGGCTGGTGTTTGCAATGGCAATCGCGGCCATTCTTGGGGGAGGTATCCAGAATGCCATTATTGCGCTGGCAGTGGTAAGCTGGCCAAAGTATTCACGTATAGCCAGAAGTCAGACACTGGCTTTGAAAGAGGAACCTTACATCCATGCGGCGATATTGGCTGGGGACAGCTCTGCTCAGATCCTTGTTAGACATGTTCTTCCCAATATGATCGGACCGGTTCTGGTAACAGCTATGCTGGATATTGGAACCATGATGATGGAGCTTGCAGGACTTTCCTTTCTGGGTCTTGGAGCGCAGATTCCAATGGCTGAGTGGGGAAGCATGATGAGCGGTGGACGAAGTATGATCCAGACATATCCATGGGTGGTTCTGTCGCCGGGAATTGCGATTTTTATATCGGTGGTTATTTTTAATCTGCTGGGAGATACCGTCCGGGATTACCTGGATCCGAAGAATAGCCGGATCAAGTGATGCGAGACAGTCAGAGGCTGAAATACGCGGCTTCCAAAACACAATTTTGGACTCTTTTGTGCTGTCAAAGCGGAAATGAAATATGTAAGCTTTGGAAAAAAGCATGTTAAATATAAGAGTATGAATAAACACGAGGAGGAATGTAAATGAAAACAAAGAAGATTCTTGGAATTGCACTGGCTGCCTGTATGACAATAGGTTTGACTACAGTGCCCGCAATGGCGGAAGATAAGAAAACATTTGTATTTGGTGATACCACCTTTAATGCGGAGAATGAAGAAGCGGATATCAATCCACAGAACACCTACGCCGGCTGGGCCTGCATCCGCTATGGTGTCGGCGAAACCCTGTTCCGCTATTCTGATACCATGGAAATTGAACCATGGATTGCCAAAGAATATGAAAATGTAGATGAGCTGACCTGGAAAATTACTTTGAACGATGGTGTTGTATTTTCCAATGGGCGTGTCTGTGATGGACAGGCGGTAAAGGAAAGCCTGGAGTCTCTGGTTGAAAATCATGAAAGAGCAGCGGGGGACCTTTGCATTGACAGTATTGAGGCAGATGGAAATGTGGTTACCATTAAGACCACAGAGCCGAAACCGGCATTGATCAATTATCTGTGTGACCCGTATGGATGTATTATTGATGTGCAGGCGGGAATTACCGATAATGGCATTGTAATCGGTACAGGTCCTTATGTGGCTACAGACCTTGTAACAGACGATCATGTTGATCTTGTAAAAAATGAAAACTACTGGAATGGCGATGTAAACGTAGATGAAATTACCGTCCGCACCATTTCCGATGGTGATACACTGGCATTTGCACTTCAGGCAGGTGAAATCAATGCTGCCTATGGTATGGCATATGCAAGCTATCCTTTATTTGAGAATGATGATTTTACGTTCTCCAGTGCTGCAACAAGCCGCGCATTCTATGCATGGATGAATTTTGAAAGTACGGTAACTTCTGATCCTGCAGTCCGCAAGGCAATTGCCATGGGAATTGACAAAGAGAGCTTCGTATCCGTACTTCTGAATGGATACGGATATCCGGCAGTTGGTGCATTCCCGGATACTTTTTCATTTGGCGGACAGAATCTGACTACAGAGAGCTATGATACGGATGGAGCCAAAAAGGTTCTGGAGGATGCAGGCTGGGTTGATTCAGATGGTGACGGAATCCGTGAAAAGGATGGCGAGAAGCTTGTAATCCGCTGGCTTACCTATCCAAGCCGTCAGGAGCTTCCGCTGCTGGCAGAATCAGCCCAGGCAACTCTGAAAGAGATTGGTATGGATGTTCAGGTTAACTGCACATCTGACAGCAATACCATCCGCAAAGATCCTGCGCAGTGGGACGTATACGCAAGTGCCATGGTAACAGCCCCAACAGGAGATCCGGAGTATTTCTTCACAACCTGTGCTCTGGATAACTCTGTTTCCAATAATGGACATTATCACAGTGATAAGCTGGAAGAGCTTGCAAAAGAGATGGGAAAAGAATTTGATGTGGAAAAACGTTCCGAACTGGGAATTCAGATGCAGCAGACCGTTCTGGACGACAACGCTTATGTGTTCTGTTCTCATCTTAAAATGAGCATGATCATGCAGTCAAATGTAACCGGTCTTGTGTCCCATCCTTGTGATTACTATGAGTTGACAGCAGATCTGGATATTAACTAAGGAAAAATACGCTTTGTGAGTCTGACCTGCCTATGGTGTAAATGAGAGCCAGCTGCCATGTATGGATAATACAGGCAGCTGGCAGAAATATTTTTTGGATATCAAGGAGGAGTTTGCACGACAATGGAGAATAAAATACTGATCTATGATTCGGTGGAGATATCCTTTGATGGGGAAGCGGTAGTCCATGATGTAAGCTTCTCACTCACACCGGGCGAAATCCTGGGGCTTGTAGGAGAATCCGGAAGTGGTAAAAGTACACTGATCAAAGCTGCTATGGGACTTCTTGGTTCAGGAGGCCTGGTAACCAGAGGCGACATCTGTTATATGGGACAGAATATTCTGGATATTTCAGAGAAGGAAAAAAGAAAAATCCGGGGATCAGGAATCGGCATGATTTTTCAGGATGCAGGAGCCTCTCTTTGCCCTATCCGTACGATTGGTGACCAGATTTATGAGAGTATGCGCGCCCATAAGAAAGTGAGCAGAAATGAAGCAAAGGATCGTGCCATGGAATTGTTTGAAAAGCTGAATTTTAAAGACAGCCAGCGCGTGTGGGACAGCTATCCCTTTGAATTATCCGGTGGAATGAACCAGAGAGCAGGGATTGCCATTTCCATGCTGATGAATCCACCGATTCTTTTGGCTGATGAACCTACAAGTGCATTGGATGTATCGGTTCAGCGCCAGGTAGTAAGAGAAATGCTAAAGCTCAGGGAATTGTTTGGAACTGCAATTATAATTGTCACCCACGATATTGGTGTAGTTCGTGCAATGGCAGATACTGTTCTGGTTCTGAAAAATGGAAAAATGGTGGAATATGGAGAAGCGGAAAAGGTGTTGAACCATCCACAGGATCCCTATACGAAGAAGCTGCTGGCAGCAGTTCCAAGGCTTAAGAGAAAGGAAAGATCATGAACACACTTTTGGAAGCTGAACACTTAACGAAGGTATTTGCGCAGAGGGGAAAAGAGCCTTTTAAAGCCGTGGATGATGTAAGCTTTTCTTTGCAGGCTGGAGAAACACTTGGAATCGTCGGCGAATCCGGCTCCGGAAAAAGTACACTGGCGAAGATGATCACAAGGCTGACAGACATTACAGATGGTACTTTGAAATTCCAGGGAAAAGACATTACGAAATTGAAACAGAGCCAGTTAAGGGACGTATATGGAAATATCCAGATGGTTTTTCAGAATCCGGCAGGTTCCTTTGACCCAAGAAGAACTTTGGGGGACGGAATCGGAGAGAGCCTTCGAAATCGTGGCATGAAGAAGACTGATATCGCAATAAGGGTAAAAGAGCTTCTGGAACAGTGTGGCCTTGATGGAGAGTTAGCAAAAAGATATCCACATGAGGTCAGTGGAGGACAGTGTCAGAGAGCCGCAATTGCAAGGGCACTGGCCGTAGAACCGAAGGTGCTGATCTGCGATGAAGCTACCAGCTCACTGGATGTGACCATTCAGAAGCAGATCATGGAGCTTCTGGAAGAGCTGAAGGATACACATGGCTTATCCTTTATATTTATCTGCCATAATCTTGCACTTGTACAGAGTTTCTGCGATAAGGTGCTGGTTCTGTATGACGGAAAAGTGGTGGAGAGCGGGAAGCCGGATGATATTATCAATGAGCCGAAAGAGGCGTATACAAAGAAGCTGGTGGATGCAGTATTTGAGTAAAATAAGCACAGAAGAAAGCCCTGCCGGGCAGGATTGCACTGCGATGAAAGGGGAGTTGCCGTTCGAGGCAGCCCGCCGCAGTCGGAGAATCCTGCAAGCAGGATTTTTTTTCTTGAAATTTCCTTGTAAGATATTCCATAAAAGCAGAAAAATATGCAAAATGGGAATGGGTAAATATCCCCCTGGGGAGCTTGTGATACCTGTTGATTCTGGTACAATAGGTTTCAGCAGCAAGGCAGAAAACGCCTGAAATGCGAATTTTTATACATAGTTACATGTAACACCTCCACTCATTATTACATGTAAATACAGACCTTCTATAGAAAGACAGTTATAGGACAAAAGCTTATAACTGCCTTTCTTATCTGGAGCGTATTTGAAAAAATTCCGCAGTCTGCACGCCCCACTTTGCGGTATATTTCACCCGGATTCGGGCAAAATCTCCACAAATTGTGATGTACATCTTGCAGAAAGCCTTTTTCATACACGCGCTGAGAAGAAATGAGGGATGGGAGAAAAAAGAATCAGTAATCTTCAGAAAATAATATTTCTGCTGATAATAAAAACAAGAGGGAGAACTGCTATGAAAATCAAGAAAGTAATCAGTTTATTATGTACAGCGGTCATGCTGCTGGCTGTACCAGCCGGGAATGTTTATGCGGGTGCGGAGGATCAGTCTGTGGTAGTTACAATGCCAACCACATCAGAACCGGAATCCGGTTTTGATCCGGCTTACGGATGGGGAGCCGGAGAGCATGTTCATGAGCCATTGATCCAGAGTACCCTGGTTCGTACCACCAAGGACCTTGGAATTGAAAATGATCTTGCCACAGAGTATTCCTGCAGTGACGATGGTCTTACCTGGACAGTAAAAATCCGTGATGATGTGAAGTTTACAGATGGAGAGCCATTGACCGCCTCTGATGTTGCTTTTACCTTTAATACCTGTCGCGATGAAAGCTCTGTAAACGATTTTACCATGCTGAAGGAAGCAGTTGCAGTGGACGATACGACAGTAGAGTTTCATATGAATGAGCCATATTCCATTTGGCCATACACCATGGCAATTGTAGGAATCGTACCAGAGCATGCCTATGATGAAAATTATGGACAGAATCCAATTGGTTCCGGACGTTATATTATGAAGCAGTGGGACAAAGGACAGCAGGTTATTTTTGAAGCAAACCCGGATTACTACGGAGAAGAACCAAAGATTAAAAAACTGACCGTGCTGTTTATGGAAGAAGATGCAGCCATGGCAGCGGCAATGTCCGGACAGGCAGATGTAGCTCACACAGCAGCATCTTACAGTGACCAGGAAATTGACGGGTATGAACTCCTGAGTGTGGCAACTGTGGATAACCGTGGCTTTAATCTTCCTTGTACAGAACCAGAAGAAAAAGACGGTATCACATATGGAAACAGTCTGACTTCCGATGTGAAGGTGCGACGTGCAATTAATCTTGCTATTGACCGCGAGGAGATGATTGAAAATGTACTCAATGGTTATGGAACAGTAGCCTATAGTGTTTGCGACAAAATGCCATGGTACAACGAGGAGGCTGTTACAGAGTATGACCTTGATGCAGCGAAGGCTCTGATGGAAGAAGCAGGCTGGATAGAAGGCGATGACGGGATAAGAGAAAAAGATGGGGAAAAAGCAGAGCTTACCATTATGTTTTCAAATGGAGATTCTGTGCGCCAGGCACTTGCAGAAGACTCTGCGAATCAGCTGCGTGAGCTTGGAATTGATGTAACTACTTCTGGTGTTGGCTGGGATACCGCCTACGATCAGGCACAGTCAGAACCGCTTATATGGGGATGGGGAGCACATAGCCCTATGGAGCTTTACAATATTTATCACACCATCAAAGATACCGGAAGTGCGGAATATTCTCCATATGAAAATGAGACAGTTGACAAATACATGGACGAAGCACTTGCAAGCAGCAACCTGGAAGAATCCTACGATCTCTGGAAAAAAGCCCAGTGGGACGGAACCACAGGAATTACACAGGAAGGGGATATTCCGTGGATCTGGCTGTGCAATATTGATCATCTTTATTTTGTACGTGATGGTCTGAAAGTGGCAGATCAGAAATTACATCCTCATGGCCATGGCTGGTCTATTGTAAACAATGTAGACCAGTGGGAATGGGAATAAAGAGTAAGAAAAAACGAAACGGATAAATTAAGATGAAACGCATAGGTATTTACGCAGGAAAGAACCTGCTACGAATCATATTACTGCTTTTTGCAGTAAGCATTCTTACCTTTGCCCTTGTATCAGCTTCCCCCATTGACCCGTTACAGGCCAATGTGGGGCAGGCTGCTCTGGGCAGTATGAGTGAAGAACAAAAAGAAAAGCTGCGCTCCTACTGGGGCGTGGATGAACCGCCAGTGCAGAGATATCTGAACTGGCTGAATGCATTTATAAAGGGAGATGGAGGAATTTCTCTGTTATACCGGCAGCCGGTGACAAAGGTCATTGCAGTGAAGCTGGGAAATTCTCTTTTTCTTATGGGACTGGCGTGGGTGTTTTCCGGACTTGTGGGCTTCCTTCTGGGAGTACTTGCAGGGGTGTTTCAGGGCAGGCTGCCGGATAAGATCATAAAAGGCTATTCGCTGGTGATTGCCAGCACTCCTTCTTTTTGGCTGGCACTTTTGCTGTTGATCATTTTTGGAGTCTGGATGAAAATCCTTCCCATTGGACTTAGTGTTCCTGTTGGAGTAGAAGTCAGCGGTGTTACCTTTTTGGACAGAGTGCGTCATGCCATTCTTCCGGCAGTCACTTTAAGCATAACCGGAATTTCGAATATCACATTACATACCAGGGAAAAAATGATTGATATAATGGAAAGCGATTACATCCTTTTTGCAAAGGCGCGGGGAGAGAAAACCGGAAGCATCATTTTTCACCATGGCATTCGTAATGTGCTGTTTCCGGCCATGACCCTGCAGTTTGCATCTGTCAGTGAGATCATAGGAGGTTCCGTTCTTGTGGAGCAGGTATTTTCCTATCCGGGACTGGGACAGGCGGCTGTAGCGGCGGGAACTGGCAGTGATGTGCCTCTCCTTATGGGGATTACATTAATAACAGCAGCCATTGTTTTTCTGGGAAATTTCCTGGCAAATGTACTGTATGGAGTTGTTGATCCCAGAATCCGGAAGGGAGGGCTGGGACTATGAGCGAAGGTGTAATGAGAAACAGTTGTTCAAAGGGCAGCCCGGGAGCCGTGGAAAAGCAGAGGAAAAGGCTGAACCAGCGGCAGAAAGCAAGGCTTTTGCTGATTTTTTCTGTGGCTTTTCTGGCGGCGACAGCCATATTTGGAGTGGTGCTTCATGATGCTGCTATGGTGACTGATTTTTCCAGAAAAAATATTGCTCCCTGTCTGAAATATCCTTTTGGTACGGACTGGCTGGGCAGAAATATGTTTTATCGTACTCTTACTGGTCTATCTATGAGTATTCTTATTGGCGTGCTGGCAGCAGGTGTAAGCGCAATTATGGCACTGATTCTTGGAATTTGTGCAGCAACTCTTGGAAAAAAGGTGGACTCTGCCATCTCTTTTGCAATTGACACTGTTATGGGAATTCCGCATATTCTGCTGTTGATCCTGATTTCCTATGCTATGGGAAAAGGGCTGAAGGGAGTGATCGCAGGTGTGGCGCTGACGCACTGGACATCTCTGGCAAGGCTGATCCGAGGCGAGGTTATGCAGCTTCGGGAAAGTGAATATATTCAGATCGCAGGAAAGCTTGGGCTGGGCAAATGGGAGATTGCGAAAAAACACATAGTTCCCCATGTTCTTCCCCAGTTTATTGTTGGACTGGTATTGCTTTTCCCACACGCAATTCTTCATGAGTCCAGTATTACATTTCTGGGCTTCGGGCTTTCCACGGAGCAGCCGGCGATTGGAGTTATTTTATCAGAAAGTATGCGCTATCTGATCATGGGCAAATGGTGGCTGGCTGTATTTCCTGGAATGATGCTGGTTCTTACGGTTGTGCTGTTTGAAAAAGGCGGTACAGCTATTCGTCAGCTTCTGGATCCGGGAAGTGTGCACAAATAGAGAATAGCAGGAGGGGCTGTCCGGTAAGAGACAGCTGCGTATGAAAAAATATGAGTTGTACAAATAAGAAAAAAATACTGGAAATAGAAGAGCTTTCCGTTTCCTTTCTCCAATATAAAGGGAAAACCAGCAGACAGAGCTGGCTTCCAGTGATTTCAGGCCTATCTGTTGCAGTGAGGGAAGGGGAACTGGTGGCTGTAGTCGGCTCCAGCGGTTCCGGAAAAAGTCTTCTGGCACATGCGATTTTGGGAATTCTGCCTTATAATGCAAAAGTATCCGGAACTATGAAGTTCCAGGGTGAATTGATGGATGAAAAGAAGATCAGTGAACTTCGTGGAAAGGAAATTGCTTTTGTGCCTCAGAGCACTTTATATCTGGATCCGCTTATGAAAGTGGGAAAACAGGTCTGTGGAAAAAGAGGGAAAAAGGGGGCAGAAAAGCAATCGGAATTGTTCCGCAGGTATGGTCTGCCTGAGGAAACGGAAACGAAATATCCTTTCGAGTGTTCTGGAGGAATGACCAGAAGAATTTTGCTGTCTACTGCATTAATGGAAAATCCAAAGCTTATTATTGCGGATGAACCTACGCCTGGCATGGACCTGACACTTGCGAAAAAGTCTATGGAGGATTTCAGAAAATTTGCAGATGAAGGAAATGGAGTTCTTCTGATTACTCATGATATTGAGCTGGCACTGGAAGTTGCTGACAGGATCGTTGTTTTTTATGCAGGAAAAACAGTGGAAGAGGCCCCGGTTTCGGATTTTCGTTCAGAAGAGACCTTGCGACATCCTTATACGAAAGCATTGTGGCGGGCACTTCCACAGAATGGCTTTACCCCTCTTGACGGAACCCAGCCTTATGTGAAAGATATGCCGCAGGGATGTCCTTTTGGACCAAGGTGCAGCTGGTATCGGGAAGAATGCAAAGGGGAGATACCTATGGTGGAGGATGGATGCGGAAGTGTCAGGTGTATCCGGTATTGTATGTAAAACGGAAATACCACCTATCCGCGATATCACTATATAGGAGAGTCAGCTGTTGTGTGCCTGTGGCACTCCCACAGCTGCCGACAGCATTCGTAATCCGGGACTTTCATAGTAAAGTCAGATATGGGATGACTTTAATGTATATTGCCTACTGAATAGTTATAACAGGAGATATAAAATGATTCTGGAAGCACGAGATATTTCATTTTCTTATGAGAGAAAAGGTGCAGAACTTTTTTCAAATATAAATTTTAAAGTGGAAAACAACGAAAGAGTGTGGGTGCCAGGACCAAGTGGCTATGGAAAAACCACATTGTGTAAAATTCTGGCTGGTTATCTGGAACCCAGCAAAGGACAGGTTTTGCTGGATGGAAAGCCTTTGCCGAAGAAAGGGTATTGTCCGGTGCAGATGATCTGGCAGCATCCGGAAAGGGCTGTGAATCCCAGACTGAAAATGGAAAATATTTTGTCTGATGGAGGGCAGGTTGAAGATCGGATCATAGAGGGGCTGGGGATAGAAGAAGATTGGCTGAACCGGTATCCTCAGGAATTATCTGGTGGGGAATTGCAGCGTTTCTGTATTGCAAGAGCACTGGGAAAAGAGACAAGGTTTCTGATTGCAGACGAGATCAGTACCATGCTGGATCTCATCACGCAGAGCCAGATCTGGAATTTTCTGCTGGAAGAAGTAAAAAGGCGGGAAATCGGGTTGATCGTGGTATCTCATAGTGAGGCATTATTGAAGCAGGTTGCAGAGCGAAAACTGCCTTTTACGGCAGAGAAGACAACTGCCTGAAAATTTTGAGTGATTCATTTATTTTATACTTCCATTTTCCAAGAAAAACAAGAGCAGATTTTAACAAAAAAATCCCTTAAAAAAAAGTTATGTTTGGTTAATCATAATTGAAACAAGTGACTATAATAAGGGACGTAAAAAGAAAAAAGAAGTACTTAACAAAACCTCTTT
>OLON01000498.1_pt1 | contig 27076 bp, 20 predicted proteins | sample 1672691 | NCBI WGS metagenome assembly OLON01 (sample SAMEA3136714, study PRJEB25190) | human gut metagenome | biome: human gut; feature: human-associated habitat; material: faeces | place: Austria | collected 2013
CTCCAGATACAGATTTTTTTCCGTAATCTCCCGAAGCACACTGGTTGGTATAAGATATACTTCACTGACTGTCTCTGCATCAATCTGAATATCAAAGGGAAGTGCCGGAAGCAGGCAGGAAGCAGATATCACACATAGTTCTCCGGCGTGGATCCGGCATACCGTGGCTTCTTTTCCGTCTTCGGATACCAGATTGGCTCTCAGGATTCCTTTACATACCAGAATGATCCCAAGGCAATCTCTTCCGGTGTCAGTGACAAGCTGACCTTCTTCGTAAGTATTCCACCTCACCTGTTCCTGAAGCATCTCCCTTTCCTTTTCGGATAAATGTTCCCAGAAAGAATATTTTTTCAATAAATGCTCGATTTTATCTTTGTCCATCCTCTGTCTCCCTCTGCCGGTGTCCTGATTTCTGTCTGTATTATAAGACAGAGGATGAAACGATGTCAATAACTGCAGCCTACTGGCAACTATACAGTTTTACGCCATGGGCTTCCACATCTACAGATAAGATACCCTGTTCTACTGTTGTATTTTCTTCGCTCCAGATTTCTCTGACTTTCTGGTCTTTTTCTACTGTAAACTGAGCAATCTGATTCCAGTCTGCTGTAATTGTCTGTTTTTCTTCTTTCAGGTTAAAATATGCTACATATTTTTCATCTGTTTTTTTGTTGTAGCAGCTCCATACTGCATGATCTTCATCTCGCTCCAGCTGTTTACCGACAAAATCATTGGATACCATTTTAAGAATCTCTTCTTTGGTAAGCAGAGACAGGGTCCATGGATCCATCTGTGTCAGCTCGGCGCCGATCATCAGAGGTGAGCCAAAGATACACCATAAGGTCATCATGGTCATCTGTTCATCTTTTGTGAATTTGGTACTTCTTTCTTCCCGGAAGCCTTTTCCTACTTTTCCCAGAGGAAGCATATCGCAATCCGGATAGGAACCTTCTTCTACATGATTCTGCCACAGCTCACAGCGCCAGAACATCGGTGCCAGTAATTTCCAGTCATCCCAGAAGTCATCTGTGATTCTCCACATGTTTGCATATTTTTCATAATGCCATGCCCGCTCGATTCTTGCCGGTCCCGGTGAAAGAGAAAGAACGATTTCCCGTTGGGATTTTTCAATTGCTTTTGCCAGCATCTCAATCTCATGAGCGGAAGAATACGCATCAGTAGGCTCTGTATCAATGTTACAGATATCATCACATTTGATGAAGTCTACACCCCAGTCTGCATACATACGGATAATGGAATCATAATATTCCTGTGAGCCAGGCTCATTTTTTCTTACCCCATACATATCCGGATTCCAGCCGCATACTGATGATGGATTGGCAACTTCATTGGCAGTTGCTGTAGTTCCAAGAATTGGCAGATGTTTGTGTGCTGCTTCTCTTGGAATACCTCTCATTATGTGAATACCGAATTTTAATCCAAGACTGTGCACATACTCAGCCAGCGGTCCAAACCCTTTTCCCCCTGCTGAAGAAGGAAATCTTTCCGGATCCGGCTGCAGTCTTCCATAGGCATCCATCTCGATATCGCCAAACGGAATATACTGATGCTTATCTCGCTGGGTTCCGGCATCTTTGGAATACCATTCAATATCTACTACTACATATTCCCATCCATAAGCTTTCAGGTTTTTTGCAAGATAGTCTGCATTTGCCCTTACCTGTGCCTCATTGACAGTAGTGTCGTAATAATCATAGCTGTTCCATCCCATGGGGGCTTTGTTCATCATTGCTTTCATTTCTGTCTTCCTTTTTCGCTTTCATTTTCTATTTTCATTTCCGGAATATCCGGATAACGAATTCCTGTTACCATATTCTCTTATGCCATTGCATATTTCTGCAGTTTCTCACAGATATCATTCTGTGGTCCTTCACCATAAATAGTCAACGTAGCCTTTTTACGGATTGCCATACCCAGTACTCCAAGAATTGATTTTGCATCTACCATACAGTTTCCGTATTTCAGATCTGCCTCATAGGGGATACCGGATACCAGTGATACAAACTCCATTGCGTCCTGCTGTGAATTCAGATAAATATTCATATTGCTCATAGTTTTTTCTCCTTTTCTACTTAAGTGCACGGCGGCTTCTCTCTCTCATCCCTGATTTTTTGATGTAATATCCGGGAAGCAGTGAAACCCCTTTAAATGCAACCCATGGCTGCTCTGTGATTGTCAGTGTCAGACAGCCGTCTTCCACGGTTTCAGATGGATGGAATAAAAATTCCTCTTTTTTCCATTCCTGAGATGGGTAAAATTCTGCCCGGTCCAGGATCTGCATATTTTTGTCCCGCAATGCCACATAAATTTTGCTGTACATGGTCTCGCCTTTTGCATAGCAGGAAAAGCGATAAGTTCTTCCCTTTTCAAACCGCATTCCCTTTTTCATTCCCCAGTTGGAGATGCCGGACTCTTTTCCGCTGTCATCCTGTTCCATCCAGAAATAATCCGGAGCTGCTGCATCAATCTCATCTCTTCTCTCTGAAGAGACCTGAAGTGCCTGAACATTGCCTACGCATTTCCATGGTGTCTGTCCTGTCATCTGTTCTTTGCGCATCGTCATTCCCTCGTCACAGATCATTTCCCGTTCATCTTTTTCCATCTTCCCCATAATCATCGTCTCCTTCATCTGACTGCCACACCTTTTATCTATAATGGATTATAAAAAATTCAAACGGAAAATCCTATGTACTTATTTCGTAATTTTGGTATTATTTTCGATTTTTAGCGATTTTTTTGTGTTTTAGCGACTTTTTCATGGACATATCGTCCTCGTGCACACCTATGTATAGTGAGAACTGATTTTGATACATCAAAAGGAGCCATACCTTTCCCGGTTATGGCTCCTCATCATTCTTTGAATTTTTATGTAATTTCTGTTTCTCGTTTTTTCAACTGCCTTTATCCACGTATACTTTTCCTGTACTTACTTGGGGAGATCCCTTCCGTCTTTTTAAACACTTTTGTAAAATAAAAATAATCCTTATAGCCTACCATTTCCGCAATAGCATCGATGGAAAGTGTTTCATCTGCCAGAAGCTCCTTGGCCTTTTGGATCCTTCGGGATGCCAGGTATTCAGAAAATGGAAGTCCCAGCTCTGATTTGATCAGGCCACTGAGATGACTGGCACTGACCTGATACTTATCCGCAAGTTCCGTCAGTGTGATATCCTTTGTATAGTTCTCTTTGATCTCCTGGATCACCTGCTTCAGGCCGGTGTTTTCCACCGGTTTTATTTCATTCTCCGGCTCGTCTCCCAGAATTTCTTCATGCAGGATCCGATTCAGCACTTCGTTCAGCTTTTCCTGTTCGATGGGCTTCACCAGATAATCAAGAGCACCTCCCCGCACTGCCTCTCTGGCATATTCGAACTCTGAATATCCGCTGACAAAGATCACCTTCGTTCCGATTTTTCTCTCATTCAGTTTTTGCAGAAGTTCCAGGCCACTGAGTCCCGGCATGCGTATGTCAGAAAAGACCAGTTCCGGTTTTTTCTCTTCGATAGCATCCAGCGCCGATACTCCATTGGTAGCATTTCCAATTACCTGAAAGGGCAGTTCCGAATTCTCGATCATTTTTTTCAGCCCCAGAATAATCCAGATCTCATCATCTGCAATAAATACACTGTGCATTTTTATCTCTCCTCTCTGATTTCTTCCGGAATGATGATAGTCACTTTGGTACCTTTTCCTTCCTTGCTGTCGATATCAAAATAGATATCTTCTCCGTAAAACAACAATAATCTCTGATAAATATTAGACATTCCGATGCCTCTGGTGTTCATCTTTTTATCCAGATTACTGCGGATTTCTTCCAGCCGTTCTTTTGACATTCCGCATCCATCATCCTCAACACAGATCCGCATCCTGTCATCGCCCCATTTTTGAACACTGACCTCCACTGTTCCACCGTCTACTTTCTGTTCCAGTCCGTGGAACACAGCATTTTCTACGATTGGCTGCAGCATCAGCTTGATCACGTGGTGTTGATACAGATCTTCGTCGATATCATAATCCACTTCGATCTTACCCATAAATCGATAATCGATGATGGTAGCATATTCCCGGATGTAATCCATCTCTTCTTTCACCGTAACAATATTGTCTCCCTTCACTGCAAAACGAAAGACCTTGGAAAGAGCCATGGTGATCTGGGCAATCTCTTCTTCTCCTTTATATAATGCCATCCCGCGGATGCAATCAAATGTATTATAGAGGAAGTGTGGATTGATCTGATTCTGGTAAGCCTGGATCTGTAGCTGTTTTCTGGAAAGCTCCATTTCATAGACACGTTGCTGAGACTTCTGTACTTCCCGGTTCATGGTTTCCTTGTCATCCAGCATCTGATTCAGGTTATGTACAATAGAGCCGATTTCATCCATTCGTTCTTCCTTCATTCTGTGTTCCGGCCGGTTGATCACACCCGTAATAAACTGGTCCACCCGGTGCATTCGTACCAGAAAATTCCGGTAGCAGAACCAGGCAAGAATCAAAATCAACACACCGGAAAACAGATACGCAATGATCAGTGGGCTTCTTCCGTCTTCCGCGCTGGTATACATCTCACTTTTGGGAATCCTGCTTACCAGTTTCCACCCTGGGATCACCACATTCTTGACCTGGACAAAGTAATCCCTCGAATCGGTCTGTTGATCCTTAGAAAGCGCGTATTCTGCTTTTCCACCACAGCTTGTCACCACTGCATTATTTCCATCCAGCAGGTAAATCTCTGTGTTTTTTGTTGCCTGAGAATTTTTTAGCATATTGTCAAATTCTCTGCTTTTCATCAGAAATACCGCCATACCATTTTGTTTTCCATAGACCAGTGTGTCCAGATTATAAACCGGATAATAGATCAGATAGTATCCTTCTTGGGAAGAGTCCAGATAAAACTGATTGCTGCATTCCATCTGGTTTCTTATGGAGGAGCTGAATCTTCCGATATTCTCATTGGCACCAAAGGAGGCAATCTGATTCTTTTCCATATCAAACAGATAGATTCCTGCTATATTGTTTTCCAAAAGCACCGTATTGGAAAATGTTGCAGATATCTCGTCTGTAGACAGTACCCTTTCCCTGTTGTTCTGATCATAATAAGATGTAGTGACCGGCGAATAGACCAGTGCCGCTGCAATATGATTCATTGTTTCGTAAAAGTCTTCTATTTTTCCATTGGTCTGCTCCAGAATGGTCTGATTCATCTCTGTTATATTATTACGGACACTTCTTTTTACATATGCAGTTGTAAGAATGAACGCAAGGATCAGAGAACAGAGAATAATAATTACAAAAGCAAATAACTGTCTTGCCAGGCCTTTACCCACATGTTTTCCCATTTTCTTCCCGCCTCATTTCCTATTTGTTTACTTTCTCTATTTTACTTCCATATACTCTGCAATTTTCCTGGTATGCTTCATTTTTCTTATCATCCAGCTGCTCGATTCCCCGTTCATACAGTCCCTGTAGCATTTTCTCATACTCCTGTTCAAAGGCTTCTTCACTTTCTGCAAGGACTACCTGAGAAATGCTGTCTGTTTTCCAGAGTTCTATACTACTTTGTATATCTTTGATCTTGTTGTTATCTGCCAGAAGATCTGCAGGCATAAATAAAAGTGACGCATCGTAGATCACTGTATGTTTATTACTTCCATATTGTGCCATTACCTGATACATATCTTCTTCTTCCTGCCTGGTAATACCCTGCACGCTTCTCTCCCAGGCCGTGTTTTCAAACATCCACCAGGTTCCCAGATGACTGGCATCTGCAAGTTTTTGTCCCTGCTTGGTTCGGTAATATTTTCCATCCTCACCTACCGTATAATCTTCCCCTTCTTCACCGTAATACCAGTCCATCATCCCATCTACACTGGTCATATAATCAATAAACTCTGCCACTTCTTCCGGATGTTTGCATTTTTTTGAAACAAACGTAGACATCCATCCATTGGCTCTCTTGCTTTTTCCCATAACCGGAGAACTTCCGTCGGGGGACAGGATCACTCCTGTGGATGTCCAATCTCCCTGTTCAATACCGGTATTGGCAATATTTCCTATGAAGCAGAGAACCGGCTGAGTGTCCAGCGTTTCTTTAACTTTTAGATTTTCCCAGGTAAGCTGGCTGGAATCCATGTAACCTTTTCTCACAGCAATATTCAAAAAGGACAGGGCTGTTTTTGTCTGGGGTTGTAACAGAATGTCTTTAAAATCCCCATTCTCATCAACCCATTCCGCGCCAAAGGTTCCTTCCAGATATTTCAAAGTCGGATCCCTGTAGTTTTTTCCATCGACCAATAGAGGAATAACTGTTTGACCTGCTTTTGTCTTTTTTCCTTTTACCTTTTCATAAGCTGCCAGCACCTGCTCCATTGTCTGCAGATTTTCTGTATCAATCCCAAACTCCTTCAAAAGAGCTATGTTCCATATGATGGCATTGTTGTCGCTGTAATCCTGATAATTCGTCCAGAATTCGTCCTGCTTCCAGTATGCTCTGGCATCTTCCGAATTGATATGAGAAGGCAGGGCATACCAGGCTCTGTCCCGTCGGATCATTTCTTTTTTCAGATCTTCAGGAAAATCTTTTAACAAGTGAGAATCCGGCTTGTATTTTTTTAGAAACTCCTCCAGATTCCATACTTTACCCGATGTAACCAACTGGCTGATCACCGTCTCATCTGTCACGGAAATCAGATCCGGAAGTTCGTCATTCACCATCAGAATCTTTAAACGAAGGTCTGCATCCTGGGCAGGAACTGTGGTATCCAGCTGTACCCCTGTTTTTTTGGTGATTTTCCCCGTTATACTATCCTCAGACAGATCCCATGCCGGAGGGTTCCAGTGATTCACATCACAGAACAAAGTAGCAGTTACATAATTCTCTTTCTGTGTCTGTTCGGATTCCTCCTGTTTTCCTGCACAACCTGTGATCATTCCTGCAGTCAGTGCTATAGTCAGAATCATACCGCCTATTTTTCCTGTCCATCTCTTTATCATGCTCTGTTTCTCCTATTTCAACGATTCCTTTATACCTGCCCGATAATTGCTTTCTAAAGAACTATACCAATACCAAAATACTATCATGTTTTCTTCTTCTGTAAAATAGTAAAATCCGATTTCCTGTTTTATAATGAATTTCGTTTTACAGTTATTTCAAAATCTGATCTGTAATTTCCCTCTGTATCTGCCTGCACTGGACAATGAATCAAAGTTACCATCTGACAGCTTCCATCATGGGCACAGTGTTCTACTTTTTCTGTCCATACATCCTTTCGCATAGCTGCTGTCATTCGAATCCATCCACAGGAGCCTATCCGGATCCCTTCTTTTTCCACCTTCACCTGCTGCCTGGTCACCAGTGTTTCTGACATTATGACTTTTTCTTCTCTGCTTCCCGTAAATGTATCTTCTATCTGTAACGTACCTGTTTCCGGAATAAAATGTATCTTTCTTTTTAATTCTCCGGATTGATCTATGGCATATGCTTTTTTATAACTGATCTCCACAGTCCAGGGATTCACTCCCCGGAAGCTTTCCGCCCCGTATTCTCTTCCGGCACACTGATATTTTCCTTCTATCACTGGCACACTGTGACCTCTGGAACTATTACACAGAATCTCATATCTCTCAGGTCCAAAATATTTTTTCGTATATTCTCCTGCTCCCAGATCACTGATGATCTCTTCGTCTCCGATATAGTATAGAAAGCTTCCCACGTCATTATGATTATGTGGTTCCCCATTGTGTCCGCCTTTGCACGCAACACTGACCAGGTTATTCCCATTAAATATTGCCCACTGAGCATCCGGTAATATTCTGCTGCTCCACCTGGTATCATCACTCTTTTCCTCTTTTTTCTCCACACAGGCCTGTTCCAGATATCTTTCTGTCCACAGCCAGTCTCTGTATCCTGCATTCCAGCGATAACAGGGATCACCTCCGAAGTCCATGGCATTTTTCACATCAGGAATTTCAACCTGTGGATCTTCCATTGCCAGATAACAGGTCAATCCCATCCGGAATTTTCCCCTGCTGTCGCCGTCTGAAAAACTTATGGTGCGTCCTCCCGGGAAATAGCAGATTTGTTGGAATTCCATGATTTTTTTTACTTTATCTTTTACCAGAAGCTCCCTGTTTTCTCCCCCGGGCTGCCGAAGCAGATCCGCAAACATAATATAGTAGCTCATCCCATATTCCCAGTAGCCCAGTCCTTCCATGCAGGCACCATCTTCACTGAAGCTGTCAAGAAAACAGGATAAGTCTTCACAGATCCGGTCTATGATACCGTCCATCTCCTGCTTTTGCCTCTCATTTTCTGTTCCCTGTTTCTGATACCAGGCTGCTGCTCCCACAGATCCGCCACATACAGCATTCCAGTTGTTACAGTCTTTTTCCCAGCCATAACTTCCTTTTGCACTTTTTCCAAAGGTTTCCAGAACTCTCCGGTACACTTCCTCGTCCAGTCTAATTTTTACTGCCTGATCCAGTTCGTGCCGGAAGATCCATCCGATTTCCGAAAGTGTCTGGGCTGTTTCTGCCGCAAAAAGATCCAGTGTGTACTCCCAGGCAGGATCCGACTGTCGGTTTACATGGGCCGGGAGCGCCCAACATCGTTCGTTCAGAATCTCTTCCAATACCCATTCAAGCTTCCCCATACTCACTTTCTCCCCATTCTTTTTCAGAATCAAGGCTTCCAGCGCATATACCAGCAGATATTTTCTTCTTCCAAAATAAGCATCCTCATACTGCAAACGATTTCCCGTCTTCTCAAACTGGGAAAAAAGCTCTTCTGTCAGTCTGGGAAAACCTTCTATCTGCAGAAGGCTTGCTTCTGTCATAATATGATGTTCATAATTTTTCAGCCAGTTTCTGATTTGCTGTTGTTTTTTCATCCCTATACTCCTCTAAAGGGCAGATACCGTAGGTTTACGGTTCTGCCCTTTTCATAAACGCTTTATAACTGTTCAGCGTCTTTTCAGTTACAATACTTTTTTTATATTTTATGATGTTGGGGGCAAAAGCTATTTTGAGCCCCATGATTTAGGATTGCTTCGTATTTCATGCTCACGCAATCCTAAATCAACTCAGATCCACTCATTTTCTACGAAAAATGAGGCAGGTTTTATACCAGCACAGCTTCTATTTTCCCGTCTTTTCCAAACACAAGCGGTGCCAGGCAGGTTTCCCTGTTCCATCCTTTTTTATCGCTGTCGTACTGCTCTAGGGGAGTTGCAAAACGGTGATAAGCAATCACATACTCCTCTTTTTCCGGAATTTTGCAGATGCTGTGGTGTCCGGTTCCAAGCACACCCCGGCGAACATCTTTTTTCAGAATGGTTTTTTCAAACTGTACCGGTCCGTAAAGCTGCTTTGCGGTACCATAATTCACATGATAATTCTCGCTTCCCGTATCATCACAGGACCAGGTAAAATGATACAGACCGTCTTTTTTAAACACGGTCACTGCCTCCCGGAAGTCATAGAGTCCCTCCAGATTCTTCATAGTATCCGGACACACTGACTTCATATCCTCTGTCAGCTTCGCAATAGCACCCTCTCCATTGCCAAATAAAAGATACCATGTTCCATTTTCTTCATAAACAGATGGGTCAATAGTCTGAGACATACGGATTCTGTTTGCTTCCATCATTTCCGGTGTGATCAATGGTTCTTTTTCTGCTCTGAATGGTCCTTCCGGACGGTCTGCGGTTGCTACACCGATACAGGATACTCCATCCGGTCTTTTTCCACAGAAGTAGTAATAATAGGTATCTCCCTTTTTCGCAATGCAAGGTGCCCATGCACTTCCCACTGCCCATGGAACCTGCCCCTGATCCATATCCAGCACTTCTCCGGCTTTTGTAAAATGTCTGCCGTCTTCCGATGCAAACACTGAGAATCTGGATCCTGACCAGCCCGGATAGCCATCCGTTGTGGGATAAATATAGAACTTATCATCAAAAACTGCCACATCCGGATCAGCAAACAGACCATCGATCACCGGGTATTTCCGGTCAAAGAATCGTTCCAGCTGTTCATACTCGCCATCTTCCAGTACCATAACACCACCATGGCGTTTCTGTGTTGCCCCCATGTGGTATTCTCCATCGGAAAGAATGGTAAACTTGCCACTTCCAGGATCCGTTGTCACAAGAGGAAGATATCCCTTTCCTTCTGCAAAACGGTCCGCGATCAGGCACCATCCTTTCCCTTCCGGTAATGGATAGCATTCCGGACCTTCCACTCCCATGAGGTGTTTCAGCACTTCGGAGGAAATTTCCTCATATTCGCCTGTCAGTTCCCGGCTTTTTTCCAGGATCAGGCATTTATTGCTTTCATCCTTTGAGATTCGATAATACATGTCGTCTGCTTCTATGATCGTAGTGTCAATTACATGTTCTTCTCTCTCCATATAGATGAAAGGTTCCGTATATTCCCGAAAGCCCTTAGTCCAGGATGCATAGATCCGCTGCTTTGGCTCCTGATCTGCCTCCAACTTTACCATAGATGCCCAGAAAACAAGAAATGCTTCTTTCTTTTTGTCGTAGACAGCCTCCGGAGCCCACACACAGCCTGCTCCCGGAACGCCTACTGTGCAGGCTCTCTCTTTACCCCAGTGAATCAGATCCTCCGACTCCCAGACCATCAGATCTCTGCTTCCATCATACTGAGCTTTCTCCCAACCCTCTCCGGCTTCAATCCGAAGATCCGTTGCGATCAGAAAGAATCGATGATTTTTCGGGTCTCTTACTACAAAGGGGTCTCTTACTCCCTTCATTCCCGTTTCCGAATACAGAATCGGTTTTCCATCGTTCAGATCCTTCCAGTGAAGACCATCACGGCTGATGGAAAAATAAATCTGTTCGCCATCTTTTTGTTCTCCTGTAAAATGTACAAATATATACCCTGACATTGTCATTCTCCTGTATTATAAAATATTTTGCAACTGTTCGGTGTCTTCACAGTTATGAGCCGAAATCCGTTTAAAATCACCTTCGGCCTTTATACAGCTTTTCCGTAATTCAGCGGCGTCATTCCCGTATATCTTTTGAAAACCTTGCTGAAGTACCCTTCGTCAGTAAATCCAACCCGTTCACTGACCTGGGAGATTTTCATGGAGCTGGTATTGATCAGTTCCTTCGCCCTGGCAATTCTTACCTCCGCAAGATACTGAAAAATTGTCTTGCCGATGTTTTGCCGGAAGATACGATTCAGATAATCAAAATTACTTCCGAAGATCTCCTCTATAAGATCTCCACAGATCGGTTCGTGATAAGAAGTATTCAGATAATTCAACAGATCATATATCTTTCGGTAGCTTTTTACACTTCCGCTTTTTCCCTGAATTTCCATGGACAGATACTGCCTGGATACCAGCAGCAGAATTTCCATCAGACGGCAGCCACCGATGGCTTTGTATCCTTCCAGATGATTTTTATATGCTGCGGCACATTCATGAACCCGTTCCAGAATCTGAGGAAAACCGGCGTCCATATCCAGATGCATATATTTTGGAATCCACATCTCTGACAATCTTTGGTATTCCTGTGCAGACATTCCGCAAGCGTCGCTTCTTAAAGACTGGATTCTTTGTTCCATCATTTTCTCACACATCTTCTGTTCTGTCATCCTTTTACGCCGGATATGTGAATACTGAAAATGAATATAAAAATACTCACATCTGGTGGCTTTTTTACCAACATGAGTTTTATCCGGATCCAGGATCAGAAAGTCTCCCGGCAGAAGATGGTACAGCACACCATCTTCTGCCAGATACATCTCTCCTGATTTTACCAGATAAATGATATATTCCATTGGCATTCGTTTTCTGTGAACATAGGGCGGTTCAATCGTTTCCGTATCTGCCAGCCGCAGTTCCGGTAGGAAGCTGCTGTTGTATTCATAAAAGATTCTTTCTTCTTCCATATCTTTTAACCCAGGTCCGGTTCTTTGCACAGAGAGATACCATCTCCTGTTTTTCCTTCACTTTCAAAAACAATAATTGTATTGGTTCCTTTTTTCAGTAACGGAGCCGGAATATATAACCGCCTCTGTGGTCCGATCTCCCAGAATCTTCCGATATTGAATCCATTTACAAGGACACATCCCTTTCCCCACCCTGCAAAATCCAGGAAGGTATCACCAGTCTGTTCTGCCTCAAAAGTGAATTCATAGAATCCAGGAGTTCCTTCTACTGCAGGCTTTGAAAAGTCAAGCTGTTCCAGATTATCCATCGGAAGTGTATATTCTTTCCAATTGTAGTGATTATGTCCATTGATCTGTACACTTCCGTCAATTCCTTTTCTCTGTCTCTCCAGGTTTGGACCAAAGTTCACTCTTCCCATATTTTCCATAAGAATCGTGATCTTTTCTCCATCCGGTCGATTCTCTTCCCATTTGTACTCATTGAGAAGTTCTCTGTCATAAAGTGTCAGCACCGGTTTCTCATCCACGAAAATATTGGCACGGTCATTGGCTCCCCATAAGCGGAGAGTTTCCAGAGGACCTTCACAGGTCAGTGGACTTTCATACAGGATATATCCATATCCCTGATCCAGTTTTTCCATAGATACCGGATATACACAATCTACCGCTTTTGCAAGGCGATCTTTGTTTGCAAACAGTGACGTACTTCTCTTTACTTCCAGTTTTCCATAGGACTGTCTTGTGATTTCTGTGCTCAGTTCCACTTCCGGGATCTCTGTGTATTTTCGAATAACTTCCCGGAACGCTTTATATTTTGGTGTGATCTGTCCATCTTCGGTAAGTAATGCATCATAATCATAGGAAGTAACATCCGGAGTCAATTCATCATAGTAGTTAGCTCCATTGGTAAATCCAAAGTTTGTTCCTCCTTCAAACATGTAAATATTCACATGCCCTTCTGATAAAATCTCATCCAGATCCTTCACATGTTCCTCCAGATCACCGGTCTGATGGGTATCCACGCCCCAATTGTCAAACCAGCCAACCCAGAACTCCATGCACATCAGCGGCTTTTCTCCGATTTTCTTTCGCATCACTGCAAACTGCTCTTTTCCTTTGGAGCCGAAATTTCCTGTCTGTAAAACTCCTTCTACTTTTCCGCAGTCAAAAGAGTCGCCCCATGGACCGTCGGAGGTCACAAGAGGAACTTCACATCCACACTCCTGCATCAGGTCTTTCATATAGTTCAGATATGCTTTGTCATCACCGAAATATCCATATTCATTTTCAATCTGCATCATGATCACGGGACCGCCTTTTGTGATCTGCAGCGGCGCAATCACCTGGAATAATTTCTGATAGTATTCCTTTACCTGATTCAGATACGGCTCATACATACAGCGCAGTTTCATACCATCTTCTTTTAACAGCCAGTAAGGAAGTCCTCCAAACTCCCATTCGGCGCAGATATACGGTGACGGACGAAGAATGACCAGCAATCCCAGCTCCTGAGCTGTTGTTACAAATCTTGTGATATCCAGGATCCCTGAAAAGTCAAACTGCCCTTTTTCTTTTTCATGAAGATTCCATGGAATATAGGTCTCTACAGTATTGCAGCCAAGTGCTTTCAGTTTTTCCAGTCGGTCCTTCCAGTATTCCGGTACTACACGGAAATAATGCATTCCGCCGGATATAATTTTTACTTTCTCTCCATCCAGATAAAAATCCTCTTTTATTTCAAATGTCTTCATATCGTCTCCTTTTCCGGGATTATCCCTTTTTTTTAAAAAGGGAGATACCAGGGTGATCTACATACTGTAACATCCCCGTCAGGTATCTCCCTTATGTCTTAAGAACGTGTGGCATATGTTTTCTATGCTTCAAGTCTCGATTCCGTGTATCATTTCCCTACGTTCTATCTCATTTGATTCAGCCACTTCCTGTTGTCATATAGAAACGGAATTATTCACCTTTTGTAAAATCCGGTGTTCCGTTTTCTTCTACGAATGCATCCAGGTCTTTCTGAATTGCTGCTTTTACATCATCATAACCTGCTGCTTTCAGTTCTTCACGCATCTGATCGATGGTTGCTTTCGGATCCTCTACCTGACCATATGCCAGCTGTGGCAGATATTTGGAAAGTACGTTAGCCAGAGCAGCCTGTTTTGCTTCGATCGCATCTGTGTTTACGATCAGGTTTTCAAATGGGTAGTCATATCCGATCTTGTCCAGAGATTTGATAAAATCTTCGGTTCCATCCCACCAGTTTTCATCCTGCAGTTCCAGATCGTCATTACGTCCCATCCAGAAGTTGGAATCCAGAGCATCTTTACTGGAATCGAATCCATCCGGGCGGCCCAGTTTACCGTCTTCGGTTACTACATAATCTTCGCCTTCAATACCATAGTTCAACAGACGATAGCATTCTTCATCATTTCTTAACAGATCGTATACCATCAGTGCACGTTCCGGATGTGTGGAGTTCGCACTGATTGCACATGCACCATGCTGTTTCAGAGGATGCTGTACGTTCTGGTTTTCTTCTCCCCAATAGAAGAACTGAGGATCGGAACCTGGCTGTTTTTTATTCATGTTCGGTACGATCTGAGTGTAGTAGGTCTGTGCATGATGCTGATCCGCACCAGTTGTTCCTGCATAGAATTCTTCTCTGGTATCACCATCAAAGTTCAGAACATCTTTTCTCCATACGCCCATATCATTCCATTCTTTCATCAGTTCAGCTGCATCATACAGGCTGTCATCTTCCATATATGGGGATGTCACAGTTGTCGGATCTTCCTGCATAACGCCCCAGAAATCTGTAAAGATACCAACGCTTGTGCAGTTAAATGCTGTATAATTTTTCTTTGTACCGATATATCCTCCAAGGATACCACCTGTCTGGTTCTTTCCTGCAATATCCCACGGAATAACGTCTTCTTTGTTATCTTTTACATATTTGAAGTAAGTGGTCAGATCTTCAAAGGATTTCACTTTTCCATCTGCCAGACCTGCCTCTTTTGCCCAGTCTCCACGATAGAACATACCATGGTTTGTATACTGAGTATAATGATCTTCCGGCATGAAATAAATCTCGTCGTTGTATTTACAGATATCCCAGTCACCGTCTGCACTTACCTGTTCCCAGGTCTTTGGTGCATAGGTTTTCAGCATATCTTCAGACAGTGGAAGGAATGCACCTTTCTTTGCATTTTCCCATCCGAACAGCCAGTCGGTTGCTGTACAGATCAGATCCAGGCTGCTGTCGCCACTTAACAGTTTCAGATTGTACTGGGTCTGCCAGTCTGTCCACTCTACATAAGTAAATTCCAGTTCTGCATTTACTTTCTCTGTAAGGATCGGATTCAGTTTGTCCAGCATTGCTTCCAGTCTGCCGTTGGTTGGTTTGTTACCAAGTACCAGCATATTGATCACTTCATGTTTGGAAGTATCGATGGTTCCGTCGTCATTTACTTTTGTGCTGCTTCCGCCAGCTGCGCCTTTGCCGCCGCATCCTACCATGCTGGCCATCATCAGGGAAGCCATTACCAGTGCCACTGCACGTTTTCCCGCTACTCTTTTTCTCATAGAGTCCTCCTTCATTTCCCAATTTTGCAACTGTTCTAAGTTTTTGAACCGCTGCTGTTGTTTCGTGTTTCTATGTGAATCCCCGCAAAGGGGTGCGGGGAATCTCACACTACATCAGGTTACATATGGATACTTTGTAACTGTTCACTACCTTCATGTTTTCAGGTGACAACTGAATAGTTACCATATTTTTCACCAATCAGCCCTTGACTGCTCCTACAGTGATACCGGAGATAAAATATTTCTGTACAAACGGATACAGGAAGATAATCGGTCCGGTTGCTACTACTGCAGTTGCCATCTTCAGTGTATTAGATGGCAGTTCTGACACACTGACATTGGCACCTGCAACAGAGTTTTTCAGTGCATTTGCTGTGTTGATGATCTGATACAGGTAATACTGTAATGGTTTGTATGTAACGGAACTGTTCAGGTACAGGGATGACAGATACCATTCATTCCAGTATCCCAGTGCCAGGAACAATCCTACAGTTGCCAGTGCCGGTTTTAACATAGGGAAGATAAGGGATAAGAAGATCTTAAAATCCCCGGCTCCGTCGATCTTTCCGGATTCTGTGATTTCATAAGGTACTGATTTTGCAAAGTTTTTCATCAGAATGATCAGCCATGGTGACATCAGCAGCTGTAAGAAAACTGCCATATAGCTTCCATTCAGATTCAGATATCTGGAGATCCAGATATAAGTCGGTGCCATACCTGCGGAAAACAGGGTGGTAAAGTAGATAAAGAATGACAGTGCATTACGGAAGGGGAAATCCTTTCTCTGTAATGCATAACCAGTCATGGCAATGATGAACAGACCAACTATAGTTCCACATACTGTCAATGCAATGGTTACACCATAGGATCCCAGAATCATCTGCGGATTTCTGAATACCAGTTCATAAGCACTTAATGTGAATTTCTTTGGTAACAGTCCAAAACCTTCTTTTGCAATAACACTTTCTGAACTGAAGGATGCGGAAACTACCAGTACGAATGGTAACAGACAGATCAACGCCCAGATTGATACGAATATATAGGAGATGATCCGTAAAGCACGGGTTCCTGGATCCAGTTTGATTTTATTACTTTTTTCCATTTTTCTTCTCCTCCTAGAACAATGCGTAGTCCGGATCGATCCGTTTTACCACCCAGTTACTGAACATAACCAGGATAAATCCGAAGATGGACTGGTACAGACCTACCGCCGAAGATGTTGCGAAGTTGTTCTGTGTCGTCATGGTACGATAAACAAATGTTTCAATAATATCGGTTGTCGGGAACAGCTGTGAGTTTGCTCCACCGGTCAGGTTCCAGAACAGACCGAAGTTTCCTTTCATGATTCCACCCAATGCAAAGAGCAACAGGATGATAAAGGTTCCTTTCAGCGAAGGAAGAATGATGTAGCGGATTCTCTGCCAGCTGGTAGCACCGTCTACTTCCGCTGCTTCCACCATACTTGCATCGATACCACAGATTGCTGCGAAATAAACAACAGAGCCATAACCTGTCTGCTGCCACATGTTACAGAAAATAATAATGAACGGCCACAGACCTGCTTTGCTGTAAATCTGGATCGGATCTCCGCCGGTTTCACGAAGCAGTGCATTCAGCGCGCCTGTATCAAAGTTCAGGATATTGAAGGCAATGGCACCGATCAATACTGCTGAGATGAAATAAGGAAGAAACATAAGTGTCTGTGAAACCTTCTTAAACATCTTGCACCGAATCTCATTCAGCATCAGTGCGATCACGATCTGAAAGATATTTCCTACAACGATGAATACCAGATTGTACAAAATCGTATTTCTTGTTAACATCCAGAGTTCTCCGGATGAAATCAGGAATTCAAAGTTGTCCAGCCCAACGAAGGGGCTTCCGAAAATACCATCTCTGAAGTTGTAATTGGTAAATGCAATTCTGATACCCGGCAGTGGACAGTAATTAAATACGATGAAGAAAATAATCGCCGGAAGACACATCAACAATAATATTCTGCTGTTATATACCTGCTTCCAGAACTGTCCCTTTCCCGGTCTTGTCTGAGCAACTGTCATTGACTGACTAGCTTTCTTTTTCACTTTTGCTCTCCTCCTCTTTTCCTTTTTGAAATCCTCTGGATTTCTTACACAAGCACCGTTTGCTTTCTTTGAAACCGCTTTCAAACCTTTTCAAAAAAAGAAGTGATTTTACAGAACTGTTTTGCTTTTCTATTCTGCCAAGCTTTCCCATTTTCCGGAAATACTTTTGAATTCAGATCTTTTGGAGGTATATTCTTTTCTTCTGGTACATCGTTTTCCATTCACTTCTTACAAGTGGATCTTCTTTTTAACGTGCATACAAGAAATACCTACTTAATCCTGATCTGCTGCTGAATAGCTGCATCATGGCTGTCCTTTTATCAACACCCTGCAATTCTGAAAATACTTTTCTGTTTCATTTTGCCGCATTATGACTTGCCGCTTTTGTTTCTTTTTTCTTGAAACCGCTTTCATAATTGAATAATACACCATGTTTCTATTTTTTGCAATATCTTTTTTGTATATTTTAGAAGTTTTTTTTATTTTTTTTCTTCTTTCTCCGTCATTTTATGACTTGTTCAGTAATATACTTCTGAAAAACAACGGAAAAAAGGAGTTCTACCTCCTTTTTTACAGGCAATCTGTTATACTTTTGAGACCATTATTTGCAATAACGGCATTTTTATGATACATGAATGTTTTTGTACCGTCGCAGTTAGGATTTTTCACCTTTCTCATATCCGGTGGTTGATTCCCGGATGATCAGTTTTGTTGGAATCTGCTGTACCCGCGGCACATTCTCCTCATTCATCAGGCTGACTGCTGCCTTCACCAGTGCTTTTCCAAGCTCTTCATACTCATAGCTGACACTGGTCATCCTTGGATATAGTGTGTCTGCAATATAGGTATTATCGAAACTGAGTAGTGCAACATCCTCCGGTATACGCAGGTTGTTTTCCTTCAGACACCGCAACACACCGATGGCACTGAAATCATTGATTGCCATTACGGCTGTTGGTCTTTCCGCTCCGGTTTTTTCCAACATTTCTTTCATACACTGATAACCACTTTCGATATTATAATCAGATTCCATCACATAATGATCCCGATATTCTATGCCATATTTTCTCAGCATACTCCGATAACGCATCCTTTTATCAAAAGTAGACCGGATATCTCCCTTTCCTCCGATCAACGCAATATCTCTATGTCCCAGTTCTATCAGATGTTCCATGGCCTGTGTCACACTTCCCAATTCGTCGATGGATATTTCATAACATAAGCCACCGTCCACTTTTCCTGTGGTGATCACCGGAATATTCTCGGCAATCCGGTTGATCAGATCTGCATACTCCGGATCAGTTACCAGCTGATCCGATTTACCACCCATCATCAGGATCGCATCTACACGCAGGTCAAACATCTTATGCAGATATTTTACTTCTAGTTCATTTTGCCCCATGGCATCAAAAACCACCGGATCATAAGAACTCTCATTGATTGCTTTTACGCACTGAGTTACCAGCTGGCTGTAATAAGGGTTTACCAGGTCGGAAGCCAGTATCCCGATCAGTTTTGTTTTGGTATTTGTAAGTCCACGTGCCAGCGCATTTGGGCGGTAATCATACTTTCGGATTACCTCCTCTACTTTTTTTCGTTTTTCTTCACTGACTCTTGCATTATTTGTCAGTACTCTGGATACGGTTGCCGGGGATACTCCGGCTTCGGTTGCTATTTTATAGATATTTAACTCTTTTTTCACATTATATTCCTTTACTCATAGTATTCAGTTTTGAAACCGTTTTCATCAATATAACAACAGTATATCCCCATCCTTCTGCTTTTTCAATCATAAAGTCGCTATTTTACCAAAAATCACTCTTATTTCCATGGTTTTTTTCTGGCTGTTCTTTATAATCAGACTTAGTCAATGTTCTATTACTACAGGAACATGGCTTTATATAAAGAAATATGATTCATACAGGAGGATATTTTCAATGGATAAACATGTATTATCACTCAATGAAAACTGGAAGTTTCATCATGGAGAGCTTCCCGATGCTTGGAAAAAAGATTTTGACGATTCTTCGTGGGAAGAAGTAACACTTCCCCATGACTGGTCCGTTCATATGCCATTTTCTCGTTCCTACTCCAGCGGAACCGGATATGCTGCCGGAGGAATCGGCTGGTACCGGGGTACCTTCTTCCTTCCGGAGGATTATCGACACAAACGGATCTTTTTGCTTTTTGACGGCATCTATAAAGAAAGTCAGATCTGGGTCAACAGTTACTATCATGGATTTCATCCCAACGGATACACACAGATTCTTTGCGATATCACATCTCAGGTATTATTCGGAGCTGATGGTGTCAATGAGATCAGTGTCCGTGTCGATCGTACAGAGCTTGCTGATTCCCGCTGGTTTACCGGTTCCGGAATCACCCGCAAGGTATCTTTACTGATTCTGGAACCTATCTGTGTAGAACCCTTTGGCACCTGTTTTACTACTACAGAAAGTTCCGATTCTGCTGCCTCATTTTCTATCACCACCAGACTTTCTGAAACAGCGGAAGACAGAGCTGTCTCTGTCATCTGGAATCTGAAAGATGCAAACGGCAACTGCGTATTTTCGGAAAAAGTTTCTCAGGTTCTTTCTGCCGGTGCTTCTACTGAACTGTCGGTTCACGGAACCATCTCGTCTCCTGAACTCTGGTCCCCTGAACATCCGGCTTTATATACTCTGGAAACCTGGCTTTGTCCTTCTTTTACAGCCATTCCTTATCTTGCAGACACCGTCTTAGTAGGTTTGCGCAGTTTCTCTTTTGATCCGGATCATGGATTTTTCCTGAATGGAGTTTCCACAAAGATCAAGGGTGTCTGCGTTCACCACGATGCCGGGGCGCTGGGTGCCGCTGTAACTAAGGAAATCTGGGAACGCCGTTTATACAAATTAAAGAAAATGGGATGCAATGCCATCCGTATGAGTCACAATCCTCATATGCCTGAGCTCTATGATCTCTGCGATGAGATGGGCTTCCTGGTTATGGATGAGGCCTTTGATGAATGGGAAGGACCGAAAAACAAATGGAGTACCGGTCATAATGTTTACCCGCCAAATCACCAGGGATATTACAAACATTTTCCGCAATATCACAAGTCAGATCTTACTTCCATGATTCTTCGTGATCGTAATCACCCCAGCGTGATCATGTGGAGTATCGGTAATGAGATCGATTATCCAAACGATCCATATTGCCATCCATTGTTCCAGACCATGACCGGAAACAATGATGCCAACAAGCCCGCTGCTGAAAGAATGTACAATCCTTCCCGGCCAAATGCAGAACGTCTTTCCAAACTGGCTGCCATGCTCGCAAAAGAAGTACGTGAAACAGATACTACCCGTCCGGTAACACTTGCTGCTGCATTTCCGGAATTATCTTCTCAGCTGGGATTCCTGGACGCTCTGGATGTTGCCGGTTATAACTATAAGGAACATTTATACGAGGATGATCACAAACGTTTCCCTTCGCTTCCATTTATCGGAAGCGAAAACGGACACAGTCTGGAGGCCTGGCGTGTTGTCACCGATCATGATTATATCAGTGGACAGTTCTTATGGACCGGTATTGACTATATGGGCGAGGCTCATGGCTGGCCCATCCGTGGTTCTCAGGCAGGTATTATGACTATGGCCGGATTTGAAAAATCCGGTTACTACCGTCGAATGAGTTTCTGGTCAGAAACCCCTATGTGTCATCTTGTTACCTTCCGTGCTGACAGCGGGCGGGAAGAGTGGAAACCTTTGTTTGAAAGCTGGAATTATTGTGACCGGGAGCTTGTTGAAGTTCGTTGTTATACCAATCTCTCTCAGGCAGAGCTTTTCCTGAATGGAGAAAGTCTTGGTGTACAGAATGCTGATCCTTCCAGTGACTGCCTTATCTGGAAAGTTCCATTTGTTCCGGGCATTCTTACTGTAAAGGCTTCCGGACATCTGACCACCTTTACAACATGCAAATCGGATTCCAATGCTGTTTATACAGCTTCTGATTCATTGGAAACCGTGTCTGCACCATGTGCACTCACATTACACAGCTGGCAGCAGGCTGCTGATTCTACAGCACTTTTAGGAAAGAATCCGATTATTCAGTGTGAAGTAACCGTAACGGATCCGGATGGCCGTTATTGTTCTATGGATGCTTCTATGATTGATGCCTCTGTTCAGGGCGGACAGCTTCTTGGTATGGAAAATGGTGACGTTTCTGACTGTACTTCTTATACCGAAACTTCCCGCAGAGCTTTTCATGGTCGACTGATCATTTATGTAAAAAGAGATGCTCTGGAGAAACCGGTAACAATAACAGTTTCTTCAGAGATGCTTAGAAGCGCTTCTCTGACTTTATAAAAAAAGCGTGATTCTTTCATTTTTTAAGGAGGTTTCCGTTTATGTCAGCAATATCTTTAAAAAACATGTGGAAACGATTTTACGATCCTTCTCTGGGGCAGGTGGAAACGCCCCAGGGAGTACTGAGTTTACCAAAATTATTTTTACCCTTTTTCCTGGAAATGTTTCTGATGAACCTTATGAGCACGGTCAACACATTTACGCTGTCTTTCTATTCCGATCAGGCAGTCGCTGCCGTTGGTGCCGCCGGGCAGTTTATGGGGATGGTCATGACATTCTACTCCGTGATCAGCACCGGTGCTTCTATCGTGATCAGCCAGAATCTTGGTGCCAGACATATGAAAAACGCTTCGGATGCTGCTTTTTGTGCACTGGTAATCGGATGTTCCATCAGTTTTCTGTTAAGTATGATTCTGTCTGCCCTGGCTGCTCCCCTGATGTCTCTGATGAATCTGGAGGGAAAGGTTCTCGGTTACGCTGTTTCTTATTTCCGACTCTGTATCCGTTTTTCTTTTCTGGCTTCCGTAGTCTCCGTCTCCGGTGCCATTTTTAAAAGTTATGGTCGCCCGAAAATTTCGGTCTGTGTCACGTTGTGCATGAACGCAATCAATGCACTTCTGAATTATCTGGTTATTTTCCGTCCTGTAGAGTTTCCTCTCCACGGAGTTACAGGAATCGCGTGTTCCTATATCATCAGTGAATCCTGCGCTGCTGTCGTCATGCTGGTTCTTCTGATAAAAATCCCACTGGGACTCGACTTCCGGCACAAATCCCTGCAAAGCCTTCGCATGATCAAAAAAGTACTGCGGATCGGTATCCCGGGTGGAATCAGTTCCCTCTCTTATTCCGTATCCCAGGTGGTTACTACCTCCATCATCGCACTTGTAGGGGTGACTGCAGTATCTGCCAAGATCTATGTCTCCACCATCGTATTCTATGTGTACGTCCTGGGGCTTTCTCTTGGTCTTACTACCTCCCTGATGACAAGCTGGCTGGTAGGTGCCGGAAACTATGAGCAGGCTTACCGTCTGAATCTTCAGAATCTGAAGATCACAGTCACCCTGAATGCTGTTTTATCAACTCTGCTGGCACTCTTTGGATACTCGCTGTTAAAACTCTTCACCGATGATCCGCAGATTCTTTCTATGGGGCATACGATTCTTTTCATCGATATCTTCGTGGAAATTTTCCGTGGTTTTAACCATATCGAAGAAAACTCCCTTCGCGGAGCCGGTGATGTCGTCTTCCCTATGGTAGTTTCCATGATTTCCTGCTGGATCATGAGTGTATTTATTTCTTACCTGCTGGGAGTTCATTTTGGCTTCGGTCTGATCGGATGCTGGATCGCTTTTGGCATGGATGAAGCCTTTCGCGGTATTAACTATTTCCGACGCTGGAAGTCACGCAAATGGATGCAGAAAAGACAGGTATAAACAAAACCCCCGTATCAGAGAATTTCTTTCTTCTGATATGGGGGATTAATTTTATCGAAACAGCACACAATTGCCAGATTCCCGATAATATCGGATGCGCTCTTCAATCGCTTTTCGTTCGCAGTGTAACGCTTCCGCCAGACAGTCCATGCACAGAAAACTCGAAGCATTTCGCGATACCAGTTTCATATAGATGGCTTTCTCATCCGTGGTGAGATGTGCACCGCATTTTCTGCAATCCATTTACTTTTCCACAACTTTCTCTTTATTTTCCTAATTATTCAGTACTCACAGTACTGTTCTTCTACTTTTCTCCAATACGCGCACGCACAACCACACAGCCATGGGATGGTACAACCGGTGCAAATCGCTCGGTAAATTCGCCCAGTTCTTCTCCTGTGATGCAGTCGTGCAGAGACAACGATACTCCGGCAGCATACGGAATACCCATATCCCAGAATTCGAGAGACAGTTCTTTCTGTACATCACTGAAGTTAAACAGTCCGATAGCGAGATCGCCATCAGCTAACGGTTTTACCAGGATAAAGGCTTCGTTTTCATTGAACCAGTCCGGAAGTGGTTTGATCACATAAGCCCCGCGTGCTTCCAGATCCTGATTGATAGCGATCAGATCTTTGTTTAACAGGGTTTTCTTCGTCTCCTCGGATGCTTTTCGCAGGTCACAGCCCATGATAAGCGGAGAGCCCATGATGGCCCAAAGTGCAAAATGTGTCAGATATTCCTGATCGGTACAGCCACCGATCTTACTTCCGATAAATCCGTCATTGCTGGCACCGTGCATTCCTACCACCAGCATGTCCATATCGTTGTGACAGAAATTGCCGGTATAGGGCTCTTTTCCCATCTGAGAGATTGCCAGATTTGTAATGGATTCCCAGTTATCCTGAATATCGCCCGTGGAGCGGAACAGCTGTGCGCCGGAGCTTCTAATCCAGCTGTGCACGTCTTCGTTGCCCCAGTTGCAGGCGGAAAGCACAATATCTCTGCCGCAGTTGCGCAGCGCAAGGGACATGCGCTTGTAGAGCACTTCGCCGTCCATGTGCTTCGGTTTATAGCAGTTGTCGTACTTAAGGTAATCGACGCCCCAGGAAGCAAACGTCTCGGCATCTACGAACTCATGCTCAAAGCTGCCCGGGTAGCCCGCGCAGGTGTGCGTGCCGCAGCAGGAGTACATGCCGAACTTGAGGCCCTTCGAATGCACATAGTCCGCCACAGCCTTCATACCGTGCGGGAACTTCTCCGGATCCGGCACAAGGCGGCCGTTTTCGTCGCGCTGCTTGAGACTCCAGCAATCGTCGATGACGACGTACTCATAGCCTTTATCTTTAAGGCCGCTTGCGCACAGAGCGTCTGCTGCGCCGCACACGAGGTCTTCGTTGATGTTCCATGTAAAGGTGTTCCATGAATTCCAACCCATTGGCGGGGTCATGGCAAGATATTTGTTCTGCATACATTCTTTCCTTTCGCTCTAAACCAAACTGTCTTACTGCACTTCGTTCAGCTCACCCACAGCATCTTTCAAAAGCTCGATGCACTTTTCCGCACGTCTCAAAATCGACGCTGCCCTCGTCGTTCGCGTTATCGGAGATGGCACGCAGACCGCAGAACGGCGTTTTATTCACCGCGCACACCTGTGCCACAGCGCCGGTCTCCATCTCGCAGGAGATTGCGCCGAACTCGGCTTTCAGCTGCAAACAGAAGGCGGGATCCGCTACAAAGCGGTCGCCGGTCGCAATGACGCCCGTATGCACGCCGTTGTAGATCTTCTCGGCGTACTTTTCGAGCACCGCATTGTGCTTCGCGCTCGTCGGCAGCTGCACAACGCCCTCACTGCCGATCATTACGAAGCCTTTCGGCTCGCCGATGGCGGTGGTGTCGTAATCGTACTGCACGGTGTGGGACGCAACGACCATATTGCCGATCTTCACGCCCTCGCCGATGCCGCCCGCAACGCCCGTGTTGATGACGACGGACGGCGCGTAGTTGAGGATCATCGCCGCCGTGCACATGGCCGCATTCACTTTGCCCACGCCGCATTTTGCGGCGACAACGTCCGTGCCGTTCAGCTTGCCCGTGTGGAACGTAACGCCGCACAGCGTTTCCGTTTTATGGTCTGTCAGCGCCGCGGTGATGCCCGCGACCTCAATCTCCATCGCTCCGATAATACCGATCATGTAAGAAATCCTCTCTTTCGGGGCTGCTTTCAAAGCGCCCCCATTATACCGCATAAAACCCGCGCGGTCGATTTTCATTTGTTGCGCGTTCCTATTATTTTGTTGTTTATTTGTTGCTTTTACTTAAAGCGCTTGCCGAGCTTTTCCTTCATAAAGGTGCGGAACGCATCGGCGTCACCCTGCTTAAAGCCGTCTTTGCGGATAAAGTACGTATTGCCCTCGCCGAAATACATATAGAAGTATTCATTCGTCTCATACATGCGGCTGATCTGGAAATACGGGTGCAGGTTAGAAGCCTGTAAACCCGTGATGCGGAAGTCGCCATCGTAGAAATAGTACGCGGCGCGGCGGTTACGCAGCTTACCGTAGGAGCGCATAAGCACCTTTGCTGTGTTGGTGGAAGCCGTCGCAAGCTTATAAAGGCTGTAAATCGCAAAGCCGATAAGCAGTAGCATGACCCACCAGTTGCTGTCGAAATTGCCGAGCTGCCACACGACATACAGCGCGATGATGCTTAAAATCACGGTGAACACCGGCATGAAAATTTGCAAGTGATACGCCTGATAGTTCGCGAACGTCTTGATTGCCGCGTCGTCGTGGTCGGTCTCGTTTACAAAACGCAACGCGCCCGTACCGACGGATTCGTCGTCCTGCTTCGAGCGGCGGTATTCCGCAAGGCGGTCCGCCGTCTCTTTTCTAAGCTGCTTTTCACGCTTGTTGCGGCTGTGCGCCGTCACAAAGTAAACGATGAGCAGCACAATGAGCACGCCCACTGCGCCGAGCGTCACAGCGCTCTGTCTGCTCAAACCGTTTTCAATCGTAGGTGCTTCCGCAAAGGCAGAGATGACGGCGGAATCGACCACGGCGCGCATGAATGCGTCCGTCTCCTCCGAGATTTGTTTCGTATCGCCGAAGAGGTCAAACGAAACAATCTTGCCGTCGTACAGCGTACCATAGAGGCGCTCGTACACGGGTCCCTCCTCCTTGATATTCTCCGCACAGATGTCGATCATAAAAAACGGAATCTGTGCGTGGTCGTACCACGTGATGGTGCCGGTCGTGCTGCCGTCCATGGAAGACGGCTCCATGTATTTCAAAAAATCCTTCTTGCCCTTTTCATCCAGATTATTGAGGTTAAAAACGGAGTTCGCGTAATCGGAAGACTTCGCCGCTACGGCTATGGTATCGCCGTTTGCCGCAATAATCTCCGCCGTGGTCCCGTTTTTCTGCATTTCCTTGATCTTCTCGCTCGCGTCCAAAATGCCCGCCTTGCTCCACGCGGCATCGCCCGCCGGGGTGTCGACGGAAAGCACCGTCGCGCCCTCGGGGATTGTGACGGTCATGTTCGTGTCCGGGATCGTGTATGTGTTCGATGATGCGCTGTCCGCCAAAGCCGGCAGACAAAAAACAACTGCCAGCATGAAAACTGCCAGCAGACAGCCTATAAAGCGCATGCTTTTTCTTTGATTTGTCATGTATGCGTCCTTTCT
>OLON01000510.1_pt1 | contig 26744 bp, 26 predicted proteins | sample 1672691 | NCBI WGS metagenome assembly OLON01 (sample SAMEA3136714, study PRJEB25190) | human gut metagenome | biome: human gut; feature: human-associated habitat; material: faeces | place: Austria | collected 2013
AAGTGATAAAACACAGAATTATAGCAAAGTCACCAAATTGCTAGTTAAGCCTTAAATTAACAAGATAATGCTTATTCTATCGCTATATATGAGCGATTTTTTTATTATATAGATGTCTTGAAACGATACGTTTCTTGATAAAGTATGCGCGCTACTTTGTTTGATTTAAATAAGTTTAATGGAGAGGTTAGGAACTAAACATGTCAGCAATAGTAGCAAAAAAAGAGATTACATTAAGAATGGTACACAATAAGGTGTCTACAGCCTTCACAAAGGCATTTTTAGAATCAGATTATGTCAACCAAATGGTTGACTGCATATATGATGAAGTTGAAGCATTGAAACTTGCATCGATTTCATTGAATTATATATACAGACATTTGGAATATAAAAAATATAAAAATAGATATCATCAAGTTCACTTGATGACTAAGCCTAGTGATAAAAATACGCCTATTATTTTGGCTATGAATGATTCAGTATTTGATTTTCGTGCACATACTTCTTTAAAGAGATGTGCGAAATATGATACAAAAGATCACAAACACGAGGGTTTAAATGTATACAAATGGATTCAAGATGGAACATTGGAAATGGCAGATACAAAATTGTCGTATTCGAAGGCATCTTCTAAAGATGTGCTTAAATTAATTAAGGAAACAATTAGATTTTGGGATGTGTTATTTTATCGACTTGATCAAATTGTTAAATCAAATGAAATGAACTTGGGTGTAATAGACATCCAAGAGGTACTAAAAAGAAATATTGGCGAACTTTATGGATCAGATGCTGAAAAAAATATTCTATACAGGAAAAGCTATTTGGTACGTCATTATGACTATACTTGGCCAAATGATCCATATGATAAATATAAACAGGTAAAAGATGTTCTTCTTGCTTTAGAAAATGAAGTTCGTTCAAGACGAAAAGAAGATAGAGAAGAGCGTTAAATATGAGTTAAGCTTCCTTTAAAACAGGAAGCTTTATTGATGGCGAATCATATATGTATTCTTAGTTGAAAATTTAGTTAAATATAAGTGTAAAGAAAGGAACATAAAATATGAGAAATTTAACAATTACGGAAACAACGCCAAGAGGTACAAATACAAAAACGGTATATTCATCATTTGTGATGGATGACTTTTCCATTTTGATTGATCGTACAATTGATGCGGATTTAGCTACTGAAGTGATTTTGAACTTAAGATATTTAAATACTATTAATCATAAACGAGAGATTACGATTTATATCAATTCACCAGGAGGTAGTGTTACAGATGGCATGGCTATCTATGATTATACAAGGCTTATTTCAAATCCCATCCGTACCATTGGAATTGGCTTATGTGCAAGTATGGCTGCTTTCTTACTTTCAACATTAAGCAACAAAAGATATGTCACAAAAAATTGCGTATTACTATATCATCAACCATTGATTAATCATATTGGTGGGCAAACATCTGATATTGATATTGTCGCAAAAAGAATGGTGATTATGAGAGAAAAGATAAATAAAATGATTGTTGAAAAGGCAAATAATTTCACATATGAACAAGCTTGCCAAATGTTTGATCGAGATTGTTGGATGAGTGCTCAAGAAGCTTTAAATTATGGGTTAATTGATGGAATTATGGACGAAGAAAGGGAAAATAATCATGCGTATAAATAGAGTGTTCGCTGAATCACATGAAACGGGAGAATTAACATTGAAAGGCTTTAGTTATATAAAAGATACGCTTCCAGATGATTTTGAGGTCTGCTTGATTATTGAAAAGGATGGTCATCTAAGTGCTGGTTGTTGGGATACAGGATTAAGGAGTACTGATGATGGAAAAATACCTGGCTGCTTCAGACAAAGCCGAGGTGGCTTTATAAGATTAGATGATGTGTTGGCATTTTTGCCTATTGAGAAAGCTGAGATTGATATAAAATCATGGGGGAATTCAAAATAACATCTAATATCTTTTATGATAGTTTTATTATGGTATTTGAAAAGAATACAGAATACTATTTAATAATGGATATAGAGTTGCTGAAACAATTGTAGCTAGAGGAATTGTTTTAAAACTTAATTTTTAATACAGGAAAAAAATAAATGAAAGAGGATTGAATTAGATGAAATATTATATTAGTGACCTGCATTTGTTTCATGAAAATGCAATCAAATATGATCATCGTCCCTTTGATTCTATACAGGAAATGCATGAGGAAATCATGAAAAACTGGAATGATCGTGTGACGAATGGCGATATTGTATATATTTTAGGTGATATTAGTTTGCGTGGGAAAAATGAAGATTTGATTGCCTTTGTGGCATGCTTAAAAGGAAGAAAGGTCTTAGTTAAAGGTAATCATGATGATCTATCTGATTATAGATATCAGCAGTTATTTACTGAAATCTGCGATTATAAAGAAATTCAAGATTCAGTTGGGAAAGAAAAGTATGGACTGATATTATCTCATTATCCGATTTTTTCATGGAACAATATGGGACGTGGAAAAATTCTGCTCTATGGGCATACACATGAAAGCGAAGAAGACAAGTTTTATCAAAGTTGTCTTAGACAGATGCAAGAAAATGATTGTAGACATGCATGTGACGGAAAAATACGGGCATGTAATGTTGGATGTATGTTTTCTTATATGAACTATACACCGCGTACTTTAGAAGAAATTCTTGTAGGAGTAGAAAAGAAAGAATAAGACAATAATGTACAAAAAATATCAAATTATAACACGAGGATGGAAAACACAATCCAGTTTTAAAAAAAGCACGTGTTAGGAAAGAATTTTAGAAACGAAGCGGAGGATTGACATGGCTACTTATGTTGTTTCGGATATTCTGGAGAATATGAACTGTTTATCAGATTGTTGGATGAGTGCTCAAGAAGCCTTAAATTATGGCTTGATTGATGGAATCATGCATAAAGAAAGTGAGATGTCAGATTATGAGTAAAAAAATGAATGGAGAATATATTTTTAGTGAGGATTGTAAATTTTCATTAGAGGATAAAAAAACAGGGTTAAACAATAATTATTTATATATTGGAGCTCCTGGGACAGGAAAGACGCGTTCTGAATTCTATAATATCCTTCATCAATTGGATCGCAATCATGTGATTGTGGATGTGAAGGGTTCTATGGCAAGTTTAATGCCTTTATTAGAACAAAACGATTATCATATTTATTATTTAAATCTAATGGATCTGCATCGTTCGATGTACTATAATCCATTAGCCTATATTCGAAAAAGATATTCCCAAACAGACCTTATGGCTCTTGCAAGAACTATATTTGGTCAAGATTATATGAGTAATGATCCTTTTTGGGAAGAATCGGCAATATCACTTTTGCATGCAGCCCTAACATATACGTATGAAAAGAATTATGATGAAGGTAATGGTTCTTTAGAGGAAGCCTTCGATATTATATATACATTACGATATGATTGTGATGGGGAAATTGATTATGAAGATCTTCGAAATAAATTAGATGAATTGATTTATGAAGGTTCAAATGTTTATTCTAGTGAACTCTTTAGAAGAGAAGCAATCTGTCCTTCAAAGACTTTGGCATGCATTTTAAAAACATTGCGATCAAATACATCAGCCTTACAAAATTCAGATGTACTACATACAATTTGCGATGGACCTGATGTATTAACGATTGATTTCAAGAAGTTTGTTCATGAAAAATCAGCCATCTTTATTCAACTCAATGATGCAGATACTTCATTACATCCAATTGCGAGTGTGTTTTTATCACAATTGTTTCAATTCTTATTTTCTGAGGCAAATAAACAAAAGGATTTAAGACTACCCATACCAGTTCAGTTTCATTTAGATGATATGGCAAATTATGCGATTAATGATTTTGCGAGTATTATCGCAACCGCAAGAAGTCGTGGTATAGGTATTACGGGTTGTATTCAATCAAAAAATCAATTGGCATCTGTATATAAAGGCAACGCGATCAATATTCAAGATTGTTTTGACACAACGATTTATATGGGAACCAATTCGTATGATTCAGCACTAGATATTGCACACAGATCTGGCTTTACATTAGATTATGTGAATGAACTTCCAGTTGGTGATATTATTTTGATTCGAAGAGGAAGAACTGCAGAACATATAAAATTATTGGATTATAGTAAAACAGGAAAATACTTTATATATAATCATAATAGGTATTTGATTCCTAAAAATAGATTTAGAATTCATGATGATTTAAGACACATGCAACTATAATAAAAAAGCATCTCTAGGGATGCTTTTTGTTTAAATATTATTTATTTACGGCTTCTTTTAATGCTTTGGCAATTTTGAACTTAACAGATTTGCTAGCTTCAATTTGAATCTTTTCTTTCGTTAGAGGATTAATTCCTTCTCTAGCTTTTCTTTCTGTGATTTCAAATTTTCCAAATCCTGCAAGATCTACTGTTTTTCCTGCACTTAAACCTTCAAAGATTTGTGTAAGTGCCAAGTCTACAACTTCAGTGATGTCCTTTTTAGTTAAGTGAGAATCTTCGGCAATGTTAGAAATGATGTCCTTTTTAGTTAATTTTTCCATGTTTATAAGTCTCCTTTACATCCCTATAATACGCCTTTTTTCACCATTAGCCAACCCATTAGATGGATTGGTTGGACAAATTCATTGTTTTTAATTAAATCATTGATTTCATCTTCTGTATATTCTTTGACTTCTATAAATTCAGTGGAATCTAGATGTTGATTTGATACTTTTTTCACAATTATCGGCATAATATAAAAATGCATAATTATCGGCTATTGTAGGATTGCTAGGAATCGTATATATATGTTTCCAATCATTAGATACATATCCTGTTTCTTCTTCAAGTTCACGTTTAGCTGCTAATAAGGCACTTTCATGTTCACTTCCTTCAATGCCACCAGCACAAAATTCAGTGGTTACTTTTTTTAGACCATGTCTGAATTGTTTGACGGTTATATATTTATCATCTTTTGTTTTTGCGATAATCACAACGAAGTTTCTTCTTGAATAGTTATAGAAAGGGGAGAATTCCTTTCCGTCTGGAAGAATAAATGATTCTTTACGAAAGTCGATCCATTCATCTTGTACAATATGTTCTGTTTTATTTAATTTCCAATTTAAATCCATTTTTATCACCCAGAACATTATAATCCATTTAAAAAAAATAGTGCAACCAAAGTTACACTATTCATTGACTATGCTTGTTGTGCAATACCAACGTATCTTGAACTTAATGCAGTAGCTAAAGCCATATTTGAAACAACAGCTACGATGACTTCAGGAATCATATTTGTTCCAATGACACCAGCCATAACACCGTTTAGTGCAGCTTGGCTAATACCTAAAGCTTGTGAGTATTGAGGACCGAATAAGATAACGATCAATCCTAATACCATGATTGTGTGGCATACTGTCGCAACAGCGGCTGCAATACCTGCAGCGACTGGCGTATTCTTTGCGTATTTTTTCGCAAATTTAAATACATAACCAGCAATCACACCTAATAAAATACGTGGTACTAAAGCTATAACTAAACTAAAGAAGTTACCAGAAATTCCACCAACTGTGATAAATGGAGAGAAGACAAAGCTTGTGATTCCAGGTGTCATTGTAGCTCCAATTACAGAAGTACAACCAAATACGAATCCTAAGAAAGCACCGGCTTCTGGTCCCATTGTACTAGCCAAAATAATTACAGGCACGTGCATCAATGTAACACTTAATGCGTTGATACGTAAGTATCCAATTGGTGTTAGATACATGATGATTTCGATGGCTAAAAATAAAGCCAACACGCACATCTGGCGTACTGATAGTTTTGATTTGTTCATATTTCCTCCTACTTTCGTTTCTTTAAAAGAATACGATGTAACTAATCAAATTGATGCCTTCATACATAGATTATGGTCATGCGATCCATATCCACAAAAAAAACATCTCCAATAGTTTACAATAAAAAAAAACAGGAATCAAGTCCCTGTTTTAGTTCCCAATGTTGAATGAAGAAGAGGAATTATAATCATTGTTCTATATCAAAATATGTTTGATACATGATAAAATATTTAATATACCATCAATAGATGAAAATGATTACAACACTAAAAAAATTAAAATCATAAAATTAATAATTTCGATTCTTTCTGATGAATAAAAAACTGGTGTCGACTTTTATAAAAGAATCTATTTACCTTTACATAAGGTAAATAGATTCAGATTAGAATATAATCTAAACAGTCTAGTTCTTTTTGGTTTTATGTTTTAGTTCCAGAAGTCAAATGGACTAGAGGAGTCATCGTCTTCATTATTGTTGTACTGTGAATAATAAGAAGATTGAGTCGATGATTTACTTACATCTTTTCCTTGAAGCATTGTGTTGATTGAATCTTTGACATCGCTGATCGCAATCGCATAGCCCATACCTTCTACATCTGTATCACTTAATTTGGCAGAGTTGATGCCTATCAATTCACCACTCATATTTAATAAGGCACCACCTGAGTTTCCTGGATTGATTGCAGCATCGGTTTGAATATAAGACTGCGATTTATCTGTATCTGAACTTGTAGAAACACTACGATTTGTCGCCGATACAATACCTGTTGTAACACTTTGACCATAACCTAACGCATTACCAATCGCAACGACTTGTTCACCGACTTGTAGTTTGTCACTATCTCCAATTGTCACAATCGCAATTTGTTTTAAAGTATCTTCACTTAAATCACTTGTTTTAATGGAAATTACAGCTAAGTCATGATCTTCATCTACACCTTTTACAGTGGCTTTTACATTTGTATTATCCGCTAATGTACAAGTCAAGGTCTTGGCATTTTTAATAACATGATAGTTTGTCAAAATATCAATTTCACCATTCTGTTTATTGATAATGACACCACTACCAACACTTGTACTTTCTTGTTGGGTAAATGGATTGCTTCTTGAGTTATTTCCATACATACTAAAATAATTTTGTACATCCGATACGGAAACATTGGTAATCGATACAATACTAGGCATACAATTTTGTGCGACTTTACTTACATTTGAAGTTGATGAACTTGAAGTATTGACTACATTTGTACTTTGAAGTGTTGTATTTTGTTTATTATAGTTATCAACCAAATAGTTGACCCCTTGAAAACTTCCGGCCGCAACCACACCAAATGTAGCGGCACTTAAAATTAATTTTGATCCTTTTTTGAATAAATTATAGTTAGAATTTGGAATTCTTGGCATTTCTTGTTTCATGTCCTTATACCTCCTTGTTTACAATACAAGGATATATTAACAAGCTTAAAACAAGTTTAAATTATTCCATATTTGTATAACCCATTAAATACGCATCCACTTCTTTAGCACACTCTTTACCTTCATGGATTGCCCAAACAACTAAGGATTGACCTCTATGGCAATCACCAGCCGTAAAGTATTTGTCTTTGACTTGATAAGAATTTGGTTGTGTCACAATCGTATTTCTTTGTGTTGTTTCCAATTTAAAACTCTTCTTTAAATCATCTTCAACACCAATAAAACCAGCCGCAATCAATAATAAATCGCAATCCAAGATTTGTTCTGTACCTTTCACTTCTTCAAGCTTTCCATTGTTGAAGTGTACTTTGACCGTTTTGATCTGTTTTAGATTTTTCTTGTCATCTAAGATACATTCTTTAATCGTTGTTTCATAAATACGAGGATCCTTTTTAAAGACAGCTATTGCTTCTTCTTGACCGTAATCTGTTTTACAGATCTTTGGCCATTCGGGCCATGGATCACTTTCCAATCTTTCATCCGGTGCTTTAGGCATCATTTCAATTTGAACTACACTTGCACACCCCTGACGAATACTTGTTCCAACACAATCATTTCCCGTATCACCACCACCAACAATCACAACATGTTTATATTTGGCAGAGATTTCTTCGGTATTATCCAATACATGTTTTGTGGCTTTTGTAAGATAATCTACCGCAAAATAAATGCCTGTACAATCACGATTTTTTACGTTTAAATCTCGTGCTTTTTTGGATCCAGTCGCAAAGACAATCGCATCAAATTCTTTTTCCAATTCTTTTTTTGTGATGTCTTTTCCAACATTGACATTGGTTTTAAAAACGATTCCTTCTTCGGCAAGTATGTCTAATCTTCTTTGAATCACTTTCTTTTCCAGTTTCATATTCGGAATACCATACATCAATAAACCACCAATACGATCTTCTTTTTCAAAGACCGTAACAGCATGTCCTCTACGATTCAAATCATGAGCCAAAGCTAAACCTGCAGGTCCTGAACCAATGATGGCTACTTTTTTATCGGAGCGAACACTAGGAATAAAAGCTTTCATCCAATTGTTAGTATAGGCTGTTTCAATCGTATACAATTCATTTTCTTTAATTGTGACTGGATCTTGATCTAAACCATTTAAACATGCCTTCTCACAAAGAACAGGGCATACACGACCTGTAAATTCAGGGAATGGATTGGTCTTTAATAATCTTGATAAAGCACGTTTATCATTGCCATTATAGATTTCATCATTCCATTCCGGAATCAAGTTGTGTAAAGGACAGCCTGTCACCATGTTTTTTAATTTGATAGCGGACTGACAAAAGGGAACGCCACAATTCATGCAGCGTGCACCTTGTTTGCGTCTTGTTTCTTCATCTAAAAAAGGATGAAATTCATTAAAATTTGTGATTCGACTAAGTGGCTCAATCGCTTCATTTTCTTGTCGTTTGTAATCTAAAAATCCTGTTGGTTTTCCCATAATCCTTCATCCTTTCTTATGCGTGTACTTGTTCAAAAGCCATAAGACTGGCTTCATCTTCATGATAGCCTTTTGATTTTAATTCTTGAATCAATGTTGTGATCTTTTCATAATCCTTAGGAACGATCTTTTTAAAGTTCGATAATTCTTCATCTAGATTTGAAAGAATCTTTTTAGCTACATCTGAATCTGTATATGTATAATGCTTGTTTAAAAGCTCTTCTAATACTTCTTTATCCGCTTTTCCAGTTACTTCATATGTATTGACTAACTGTTTATTTAAACGCATATATAGATCATGATTCGGATCGTATACATATGCAACACCACCAGACATACCGGCAGCTAAGTTTTTACCAGTCTGACCTAAAATGACAACAGTACCACCTGTCATATATTCAAGTCCATGATCTCCAACACCTTCTACAACTGCACTTGCACCAGAATTACGAACCGCAAAACGCTCACCAGCCATACCACGAATATAGGCTTCACCACTCGTAGTCCCATATAAGGCAACATTTCCAATAATGACATTTTCATTTGGCTTAAATTGAGCTTCCTTTTTAGGCTGAATAATCAATTTACCACCAGACAAACCCTTACCAAAGTAGTCATTGGCATCGCCATGAACATCTAAAGTGATTCCTTTTTGTGCAAAGGCACCAAAAGATTGTCCAGCTCCACCATTACAATGGACTGTATATGTATCATCTTCTAATGTGTTATTAAATTGTTTAGTGACGGCATTGGATAAAATAGTTCCTACGGTACGATCCGTACTTGAAATTGAAATGGTTTCTGAATGTGGCTTTTTCTTGTTGAAATAAGGTTCAAACTTAGGAAGTAATGTCTTCATATCCACCGTTTTTTCAAGTTCAAAGTTATATGTATCTTTAGGTTCATAATGAATGTTGTGTGGAGTCATTAAAATGTTTGAGTAATCCATATTCGCATCTTCATCAACCTCAAGATTATCTGTATGACCAACCATTTCATCGATTGTGTGATAGCCAAGGTCAGCCATAATTTCTCTTAATTCACGGGCAATAAACAACATGAAATTCATGACATATTCCGGCTTTCCTTTAAAACGTTTTCTTAATTTTTGGTTTTGTGTTGCCACACCAAATGGACAAGTATCTAGATTACATACACGCATCATCATACATCCCATAGTAACAAGTGGGGCGCTCGCAAAGCCAAATTCTTCAGCGCCTAATAAGCAGGCAATGGCTACATCTTTTCCGGTCATTAATTTGCCGTCAGTTTCAATCAATACACGACTTCTTAAGCCATTTTCTACTAAGTTTTGGTGGGCTTGGGCTAAACCTAATTCCCATGGAAGACCGGCATGGTGAATACTACTTTGTGAAGCCGCCCCTGTACCTCCATCATAGCCAGAAATTAAGACGACAGTAGCTCCGGCTTTGGCAACACCTGAGGCAATCGTACCAACACCAGCTTCACTAACGAGCTTGACGCTGATTCGAGCTTGTGGATTAGCATTCTTTAAGTCGTAGATCAATTGAGCTAAGTCTTCAATGGAATAGATGTCGTGGTGAGGAGGAGGGGAAATCAAAGATACGCCTGGCGTTGAATAACGAGTTTTCGCAATCCATGGATAGACTTTCTTTCCTGGCAAGTGTCCACCTTCACCTGGTTTTGCGCCTTGTGCCATTTTGATTTGGATTTCCTTGGCACTGACTAAGTATTCTTCGGTGACACCAAAACGACCACTTGCCACTTGTTTAATAGCGGAGTTCTTTTCTGTACCTAAACGTTCTGGTTTTTCACCACCTTCACCCGAATTGGATTTACCGCCCAAACGGTTCATCGCAATCGCCATGCAAGTATGTGCTTCTTCAGAGATAGAGCCATAACTCATAGCACCAGTTTTAAAGCGTTTTACGATTTCATATTCACTTTCCACTTCCGATAATGGAATTGAATTTCTTGTCTTTTTAAAGTGCAATTGACTTCTCAAATGATGTTTTTGACGGTTTGAATTTAATTCGCTGGAATATTCCTTAAATAAATCATAATCGTTGGTTTGTGTAGCTCTTTGAAGTTTCACAATTGTTTCTGGAGAATATAAATGATCTTCTTTTCCATCTCCCTTTCTTAGTTTATGGAATCCAATGGAATCTAGACTTGTATCGGTTGTAAGTCCTAATGGATCATAGGCACGATCATGATGGTAGATCAAATCTTTTTCGATATCTTCTAAAGTGATACCTTCCACTTCACTAATAGTGTTTGTGAAATAGGTATCGATGACTTCTTTTGAGATACCTATGGCTTCAAAGATTTGGGCTCCTTGATAGGATTGGAGCGTTGAAATACCCATTTTTGCGGCAATTTTAACAATACCCTTTAAGATGGCTTCGTTATAGTCATCAATCGCAATGTTGACTTCTTTATCTAACATATTCAATTGAATCATTTCTTCAATACATTCATGTGCTAAATATGGATAGATGGCGGTTGCACCATAACCTAAAAGTGTAGCAAATTGATGGACATCTCTTGGTTCACCACTTTCTACAATGATTGATACATCCGTTTTCTTTTTGGTTTTCACTAAGTGTTGTTCTAAGGCAGATACAGCTAAAAGACTAGGAATAGCCATATGACCTTCGTCTACACCTTTATCAGAAAGAATCAAGATATTTGCACCATTTCTATAGGCTTTGTCACATTCAATAAATAAGTTGTCTAAAGCTTCTTTTAATGAAGTTGAGCGATAGAACAATAGGGAAATGGTTTCATTTTTAAATCCTGTCTGATTTAATTGACGAATCTTATCCATATCACGTGATGTTAAGATTGGATTATTAACCTCTAAGACTGTACAGTTGTCGGATTTGTCTTTTAATAAGTTTCCGTCACTTCCAATATAGATGGTTGTATCTGTAACGACTTCTTCACGTAAAGAATCAATAGGTGGATTGGTTACTTGGGCGAAGAGTTGTTTAAAATAATGGAATAAACTTAAATGATTTTTGGAATAAATTGCCAAAGGGATATCGGTACCCATCGCACTTGTTGGTTCAAGTTTGACGCGGGCCATTGGTAAAATAATGTCTTTTACATCTTCATAGGTATATCCGAAGATCTTATAAAGAATATCTCTTTCATGTTGAGAGTGGATGTGGGTTTTCTTATCGGGAGCTGGTAAGTCTTTAAGATGTAATAGATAGGTATCTAGCCATTCTCCATATGGATTTGAAGAGGCATATTCTTTCTTTAAATCATAATCTTCAATCAATTCTTTTTTCTTTGTATCTACGAGCAGCATTTTGCCTGGTTCAAGTCTTGATTTTTTAATGATCTTTGTTTCATCTAAATCTAAGACACCGACTTCACTTGATAAAATCAACATGTTGTCGCTTGTTAGATAATAACGACTAGGTCTTAGTCCGTTACGATCAAGGACAGCTCCGACTTTTTCGCCATCACTAAATAAAATGGCGGCTGGACCATCCCATGGTTCCATCATTGTGGCATAGTAGTGGTAGAAATCTTTTTTCTTTTGATCCATGTCTTGGTGTTTCCAAGGTTCTGGAATCAAGATCATAACCGCTTTTTCTAGTGGCATTCCATTCATAACTAAAAACTCAAGGGCATTATCGAGCATGGCAGAATCCGATCCTGAAGTATTGATGATAGGTAGGATCTTACTTGAATTTTCATCTAAAAATTCAGAGTGCATACTTTCTTCACGCGCTAACATTTTGTTGACGTTTGCACGAATGGTATTGATTTCACCATTGTGCGCAATAAAACGGTTTGGATGGGCTCTTTGCCAAGATGGTGTGGTATTCGTAGAGAAACGTGAGTGTACGATCGCAATGGCAGATTTATAATTTTTATCTTGAAGATCTAGGTAAAAGTTTCTTAATTGGGATACTAGAAACATGCCTTTATAGACAATAGTACGACTGCTTAAGCTTGCGATATAGGTTTCTTTACAGCTCTTTTCAAATTCACGACGAATGACATATAAGACTTTGTCAAAATCTACATCACTCGAAATATTTTGAGGTCTTTCAATAAAAGCTTGATAGATATTTGGCATGCAGTCCTTGGCCTTTTGACCTAAGATAGATTCGTTGCAAGGAACTTTTCGCCATGTGATAAATTTGCAGCTTTCTTGTTCTACAAATTTTTCAAACATCTTTTTGTGTTGATTTAATAAAAGTTTATTTCTTGGCAAGAAAAACATACCGATTCCATAGTGTTCTGGTAAATTGATGTTGTCTTTCTTTAATGTCTTTTTAAAAAAATCATCACTAATTTGAAGTAAGATTCCAACACCATCCCCCACTTTACCACTCGCATCTTTACCGGCTCTATGTTCTAATTTTTCTACAATGTGTAATGCCTTATCGACAACGTCATAGCTTTGTTTGCCATCGATTTGGACTACGGTACCAATACCGCAGGCATCATGTTCAATTTCAAAATTCATAGTTTACACAATCCTTCCTATTTTCCGCTGTCTCCATAGTTTGATAAATATCTAGCGCTTGGATCATTGACGTTACATCCTTCCCAGTTCTTATTTGGCATCCAGAAATCTTTGATCATACTCGCTTGGTTTGGATAATACGATTCAAAAATTTCTCGATATAATAGGGATTCCTTTGTGAATGGAGTACAGTATTTGTATTTTTTTACTTTTTCCTTAAATTCTTCGTCTGTGTAATAGCTTTGGGCATATTCTTTGATGTCATCACTTAAAGAGTGTCCTACCGCATCCGAGAAGGCGGCTTTTTCACGCATCAAAATGTCATAAGGAAGAATTTCATCTTTTTCAAATGCATGACGAAGTAGATATTTTCCTTTATGATATGTATTCATTTTCTTTTCAGGATCTATGGACATAACGTATTTGACAAAGTCTAAATCGCCAAAAGGAACACGAGCTTCAATGGAGTTTGTGGAAATACAACGATCAGCTCTTAATACATCATACATGTAAAGTTCATGTACTCGTTTTACACTTTCTTCTTGAAATTCTTCTTTGCTTGGGGCAAAGTCGGTATATTTATAGCCAAACAATTCATCACTGATTTCTCCAGTAAGTAATACGCGAATGTTACTTTGTTCGTGAATAGCTTTACAAATTAAATACATTCCAATGCTGGCGCGAATGGTTGTGATGTCAAAGGTTGCTAAAGTTTTAATGACGGGTTTAATGGCATGTAAAACATCATCTTTATTAATTATAATTTCATGGTGGTTGCTACCAATAAAGTCAGCGACTTCTTTGGCGTATTTTAAATCAATCGCATCTTCTTCCATTCCAATCGCATAGGTTTCGATGGGTTTGTTTAGTAATTTTTGGCTGATGGCACATACTAGACTTGAATCCAATCCACCACTTAATAAGAATCCTAGTGGAGCATCAGCATCTAATCTTTTCTTAACACCTTCCACTAATTTATCGTGGATGTTTGTACAGATGGTTTCAAGATCTGAAGTGATTACTTTATCCACTTTAGTAACATCTAAATAGCAAGTGAATTTTCCATCGGCATAATAGAATCCAGGAGGGAAGGGAAAGATTTGTTCAACAATTGAAACAAGATTTTTAGCTTCGGAAGCAAATACGATATTATGGTTTTTATCATAGCCATAAAATAATGGACGGATTCCGATTGGGTCGCGGGCAGCAACAAAGTCATTTTTCTTGGCATCATAAATAATGCATGCGTATTCGGCATCTAGCTTTTTAAACATGTCTAAACCATATTTTTCATAGAGTGGTAAAAGAATTTCACAATCACTTTGCGAAATAAATGTATAGCCATCTTTTTCGAGTTCTTCTTTTAATTTTCGAAAGCCATAGATTTCACCGTTACATACGACAAGGTTGTTATTTCTAACAAATGGCTGCATGCCTTCTGGACTGAGTCCCATAATGGATAGTCTTTGAAAGCCTAAATAGCCACATCCTACTTGTTGAATTCTTTCATCATCAGGTCCTCTAGAATAGGTGCTTTCCAATGCTTTATGAATTGTGTTTTCGCTTATTTTTAATGATTTATATCCTATAATTGTACACATAAATAATATCTCCTTAGAACGGAAAAGCCGGCAATTGCCGGTTTATAGAATTCCGAATAATAATTTTCCATAAGTTGGGAATGGCCAAGCTTCATTTGATGTTACGACTTCTAATTCGTCACATGGTTTTCTTAAGGCCGCCATGTCTTGGATAATGAAGTCTCTTACATAGAAGGCTGATTTTTCAAAATCATTGATTGAATGTAGTTTTTCAACATCTTTTTCTAATGTGATCAAAGCTTGATAAGCTTCGGTTAAATATTCACTGACCTTTTTAGCTGTTTCAAGCTCATATGTTAAGTCGATGCCAATGACTTTTTTGTTTGCGATGGTATCTGTCAATTCTTTAGAGAACTTACTTGCGGCTGGTAAGATGTCTTTTTTGGCAATGTCTAACATAGTCAAAGCTTCAATGTTGATTTGTTTTTCATATTCATCCATTAAGATTTCATAACGAGATTGGACTTCTTCTTTTGATAAGACTTTCTGTCTTTCAAATAATTCAATGTTTTCTTTTGTTTTGAAATATGGTAAAGCATCAGGCGTTGTTTTAAGATTTAATAGACCTCTCGATTCAGCTTCTTTAATCCAAGAATCATCATAGCCATTGCCATTGAAGATAATGCGTTTGTGGTTTTTGATTGTATCTTTGATCAATGCATGTAATGTCGTGTCAAAATCATCTGCAGCTTCTAAGATATTCGCAAATTTTTCGATTTCATCCGCAATCACTGTATTTAATACAATGTTGCATCCGGCAATACTTGCGTTTGATCCTGGCATTCTAAATTCGAATTTATTTCCTGTAAATGCGAATGGAGAAGTACGGTTACGATCGGTCGAATCTTTAGGGAATTTAGGAAGAACAGTAGCACCAATCTTCATCAATTCTTTTTCTTTTCCATCATATGGCTTCTCTTCTTCAATGGCCTTTAATACAGCAGTTAGTTCATCACCTAAGAAAATGGAGATGATAGCTGGAGGAGCTTCATTTGCGCCTAATCGGTGATCGTTTCCTGCAGTAGCTACACTTAATCGTAATAAGTCTTGGTGTTCATCTACAGCTTTGATAATGGCAGCAAGGAATACTAAGAATTGTGCGTTTTCATGAGGTGTATCGCCTGGTTCTAGTAGGTTGATGCCTGTATCTGTAGATAAAGAGAAGTTATTGTGTTTACCACTTCCGTTGATGCCTTCAAATGGTTTTTCATGAAGTAGGGCAACCAAACCATGTTTTTTGGCAACTCTTTGAATCAATTCCATTGTCAATTGGTTATGGTCTGTTGCGATATTTGTCGTTGTAAAAATTGGGGCTAATTCATGTTGAGCAGGGGCTACTTCGTTATGTTCTGTTTTAGCTAAGATGCCAAGTTTCCACAATTCTTGATTTAAATCCGACATGAATTCTTGTACACGTGATTTAATAGTTCCAAAATAGTGATCTTCCAATTCTTGTCCTTTAGGGCATGGTGCACCAAATAGTGTACGTCCTGTATAGATCAAGTCTTTTCTTTGTTCATAATATTTCTGATCAACTAAGAAATATTCTTGTTCAGGTCCTACGGTTGTTTTAATGGTCTGAACATCGTCATTGCCAAATAGTTTCACAATACGTAAGGCTTGTTTATTAATGGCTTGCATACTTCTAAGTAGTGGGGTTTTCTTGTCTAGGGCATGTCCTGAGTAAGAACAGAATGCGGTTGGAATACATAGTACGCCATTTTTAATAAAGGCATAACTTGTTGGATCCCAAGCTGTATAGCCTCTTGCTTCAAATGTGGCTCTTAGTCCACCATTTGGAAAACTTGAGGCGTCGGGTTCTCCTTTGATTAATTCTTTACCACTAAATTCCATAATGACTTTGCCATCTTTATCAGGATTAATAAAGCCATCATGCTTTTCAGCAGTAACTCCTGTCATTGGTTGGAACCAGTGTGTATAGTGTGTTGCACCTTGTTCTAAAGCCCATTCTTTCATGGCGTGGGCTACCGCATTTGCGATTTTGATATTTAACTGTTTCCCTTCGCGAATAGTTTTTTCTAATTCGCGGAAAGTATCTTTTGCGAGTTTTTCTCGCATAACAGATTCATCGAAAACTTTGCTTCCAAAAATTTCTTCTACGTTTGATTTCATAATGGCTCTCCTTTACATAAAAAAAGGGCAAGGACACGAAAAACATGAGGGATAAACCTCTGCTTTTTTTGGCGTCCTTGCCATGTATGCATTCATTATAAACAGATATTTTGTATTGTCAATGAAAAAATGTAAAAAGATTTGAAAACATTATGAAAATAGTGTATTAATTATTCGAGGTGAAAATTATGACTTATGAAGATGTATTGAGTTTTTGTGAAGAACAAGACGTTCGTTTTATTCGTCTTTCTTATTTTGATATTTATGGTAGGCAGAAAAATGTTTCCGTTTTACCAACCGAATTAAAAAGAGCTTTTACGGAAGGTATTAGTTTTGATGCCAGTGCCATTGATGGATTTTTAGATGAAGTGCATAGTGATTTATTCTTATTTCCAGATCCAAATACGATGAGTATTCTTCCTTGGCGAAGTATGGATGGCAGTGTAATTCGTATGTATTGTGATATTCAATATCCGGATGGAACGCCTTTTGAAAGGGATGTAAGGTATATATTGAGAAAGGCTGTTAAAAAGGCAAAGGAAAAGGGAATCACAATTAATTTTGGTTCGGAATTTGAATTTTATTTATTTAAACAAGATGAAAATGGCAACAATACCTTTGTTCCTTTAGATCAAGGTGGATATATGGATATTGCCCCTTTAGATAAGGGTGAAAATATTCGTCGTGAAATTTGTTTAACCTTATCGGAGATGGGTATTGATCCGGAGGTTTCACATCATGAGATGGGTCCAGGTCAAAATGAAATTGATTTTCGTTATTCACAAGCTTTACAGGCAGCCGATAATGCGGCTACTTTTAAGTGGGTTGTAGAGGCTTTAGCGAATATGCAAGGTTTAGTGGCGGACTTTTCACCAAAACCAATTGAGGATGCTCCAGGTAATGGTATGCATATTAATATGAGTGTGCAAAGTCATGAGGAGTTGTTGATGCCTTTTATGGCTGGAATCTTACATCATATTGAGGAGATGACTTTATTTTTAAATCCATCAAAAGATTCATATAAACGCATGGGTAAGGATAAGGCGCCTAGTTTCATTTCTTGGTCCTACCAAAATCGAAATCAATTGATTCGTATTCCGGCTACGCATAGTTCGAATCGTATGAAGTTAAGAAGTCCGGATTGTAGTTGTAACATATATCTTGCGTATGCCTTATTGATTTATGCTGGTTTAGAGGGTATTGAAAAGAATATGATTCCAGATCCTTGTACGGATGTAGTTAGTGTTGATACAAAAAGGCTTCCTCAAAGTTTAAAAGAGGCAAAATTAATAGCTTCAAATGCATCTTGGTTAAAAGAAATATTAGGGAACGATATAGTGGATATTTATGTTGGGTAAGTGCGTATGGAGGCAAGTAAAGTATTAGTAATAGGAAATGAGAATTTCTTAGCTTTATTAAAAAATACGGCCAATTATCAATATGTACTTTCAAAAACATATAATGATGCCTTTAGCAAGTTAAGGAATACTCAATTTGATATTGTGGTGATCTTGTATTCGCAAACGCAAAGTGGTCTTTTGAATTTTGCGAAGAGTTTAAATGCGCAAGTCCTTATGGTGTGTAAGCAGGAAATCTATGATCAAGTTTTATATCAGTGTAAAGATAGTGGTATAATACTTTTGTCGTATCCCATTAAGAAACAAGTTTTGTATGAGACTTTCCAAATGATGAAGAGTTTAAAATCGAAGATTTTGATGTATGAAAAGAAGATCCATAAGCTTGAGCAGAAATATTTAGAGCTTAAGATGGTGGATCATTGTAAGTTGGTTTTGATTTCAAATTATCATTGGAGTGAAGAAAAGGCGCATCACTATATTGAAAAGATAGCGATGGAGCAGCAAAAAACGAAGTTTCTTGTGGCCAAAGAATTATTAGAGGAGTTTTCAAAATGAAAAAGATTCAAAAAACGAATGCGATGCGTTTTTTAGATCAGCATAAGGTGGAATACAAAGCGCATACGTACAAACATAATGATGGTGATCCTGTAGATGGTGTGCATGTTGCACAAATGATGAATCAACCTGTCGAAAAGGTGTATAAGACATTGGTAACTGTATCAAACACAAAGGAGTATTTAGTGTATATGATTCCGGTTGAAAAGGAATTGGATCTAAAGAAGTGTGCAAAAGTAGCAGGGGTTAAATCTTGTGAAATGATTCATGTGAAAGATATTAATAAAATCACGGGTTATATTCGTGGTGGATGTTCTCCTTTGGGTATGAAAAAGCAATTTCGTACATTTATGTATGAGGACAGTTTAAATCAAGACACAATCTATTTTAGTGCCGGTAAGATTGGCATGCAGATTGAAATGGATCCTAAAGTATTAGTGGATTTAATTCATGTACAAGCTGTAGATATCATAAAGGAGTAATATAGCATGTGGGTAAGTGAGAGTGTATTTTATCAAATCTATCCTTTTGGAGCTTGTAATGCGCCATTTGAGAATGATCATGTTCTAGAACATAGAATTCATAAATTAGAGGAATTTATTCCGCATTTAAAGAAATTAAAAATAGACTGTATCATGTTGAATCCAATTTTTGAGAGTCGTACACATGGTTATGATACAACGGATTTTAAAACGTTAGATACGCGTCTTGGTACAAATGAAGACTTAAAAGAAGTCATAGAAAAATTCCACAACAACAACATTAAAATTATCTTAGATGCGGTATTTAATCATGTGGGTCGTGATTTCTTTGCGTTTAAGGATGTCTTAGAAAAGAAGTGGGATTCACCTTATAAAGATTGGTTCTATATTGATTTTAATGGAAACAATCACTATAATGATGGCTTTTGGTACCAGGATTGGGAAGGCAATGATATCTTGGTGAAGTTAAATCTTCAAAACAATGAGGTTGTAGAATACATATTAAATGTAGTGGATTTTTGGCAAGAAGAATTTAAAATTGATGGTTTAAGATTGGATGTCGCATATTGTTTGGATAAAAACTTCCTACAAACCTTACATAATCATGTAAGCAGAGATTTCTTCCTTTTAGGTGAAACTTTACATGGAGACTACAATCAGTGGATGAATGAGACTATGTTGGATTCTGTCACAAATTATGAGTGTTATAAGGGATTGTATTCAAGTTTTAATTCAGCCAACTTCTATGAAATTTTATATTCATTGAATCGTCAATTTGGCAAGGATCCATGGTGTTTATATATGGGTAAGCATTTATTTAATTTTGTGGATAATCATGATGTGGTACGAGTTGCCTCGATTTTGGAGGATAAAAAACAATTGCCATTAATTTATACGATGTTATTTACAATGCCAGGTATTCCATGTATCTATTATGGTAGTGAATGGGGTATCGAAGGGAAAAAGAACTGGAATGATACGGATCTTAGACCAGAAATTAAAGTGTTTGAATGGAATGAATTAACGGATACCATTCAAAAGTTAATCCACCTGAAACATAATCATTCCGCTTTATCTTATGGAGACTATACACAGATTGGTATTACTAACACAGCTTGTATCTATCAAAGACAAGATGAAAAGGAATGTTTATGGATTTGTATGAATATGAAAAATGAAGCTCAAAAATTAGGTTTTAATGGACAAGGTAACTTCATCGACATTGAAACAAATGAAGAGGTTCCTATTCATAACGCACTTGAGTTCAAGCCTTATGAAGTAAGAATATTAAAGAAAGTATCGTAATGGATACTTTTTTTCATATGGTATAATTTAGAAGAGGTATTTATGTATGGAAAATTGGATTCATAATCTAGATTCGTTTTATATAACGAAGGATGATCAGAAGATATATTTTAGTGATGATTTCATCACGTCAGAAGAAAGAGTGACAGGCTTAGGTAAGGGTATTTATAGTACTTATAAATATTTTGATACGTATATCTGGAAAGAAGATAGTACAAATCATTATTATTTTGAGTGGATTCCCAAAGTGGATGAAAATATTAAAGAGGTTCATTTTCCAGATAGTTTTGTGTGTGAAGATAAGGATGGCTATTCAACGATTCCTTATATGCAAGGATTACTGATTCCCAATCGATATGAGTATGATTATAGTCATATTGCCTTTGATGGTCAGTTTACAAGTTGTGCGGCCTATATGCCTTGGCTTAGTCAAACCAATAATGGAAAAGGGTATATCGCAATCAATGAAACGCCTTGGGATTCTAAATATACAATTGATCATGATGATAGGGGGACAAGACTTCAATTTGTATGGTTAACAAGTCTAGGTAAGATGCGATATAAGCGTGTTGTTCGATATTCTTTTGAAAGTAATATGGATTATAATCGTGCTGCTAAGATTTATCGAGAGTATGTTAAAGAAACAGGTTTATTTAAGTCTTTAAAAGAAAAAGAAGTTACACTTTGTAAAATATCAGATCTTCAACAATGTGCTGTTGTACATACAGGTATTAAAGCACATACAGAAAAGGATTCTCGGTTTTATGCAGGTCAGAAGGATGTAATTCATTCTTTTGATTCGGTAAAAGAGATGCTTCAAAGTCTTCATAAATTAGGTTCAAACAAACTCTATCTTCATTTGGATGGCTGGGCAGATCCTGGTTATGATAATTGTCATCCGGATTATTTACCGGCATGTATTGAAGCTGGTGGATGGAATGCACTAGAGATCCTTCAGAAAAGTTTGAGTTCACAAAACGATCTATTTGGCTTACATGATCAGTATCGTGATTATTATTATACGGCTAAAACACATAATGAAAATGAAGCGATTCAATTAGAGGATGGTAGTGTGTTTGAACATGCCAATTGGGCTGGAGGAAGACAAAACTATTTGTGTGCTAGTCTTGCACCAAAGTATGTAAAGAGAAACTACACTGAAATTTTAAAACATATTAATTTAGATTGCGTTTATTTGGATGTCTTTTCTTGTAATGAAATGGATGAGTGTTTTAATTTAGAACATTTGATGACAAGAAAAGAGTGTATGGAATACAGAAGGGCTTGTTTTCAATATATGATCTCAAAAGGAATCATTCCTTCAAGTGAGGAGTGTAGTGATTGGGCAATGCGCGAACTTGTATTTTCGCATTATGGGCCTTATGAGTTTATGATGAAAGATGAAAATGAGAAAAGAATGGGAATACCTGTACCATTATTTAATCTTGTGTATCATGATTGTTTCATTTTGCCTTGGCCAATGGAAAAAAGACAAGAAGACTACATGTTGTATGCGTTACTAAATGGTGGTATTCCATATGTCATAAGAAATGCACCATATGATAATGTGGATGGTAATTTTGGTTCAGATGGTTTATCCATAGAAGATCGAATTAAACGTGCAAATATTGTTCTAGATTTTTATCAAAGAATTAAAAATGAAGAGATGGTAGAACATAAAATCATCAATGATCATGTTCAACAGACTACTTTTAGTAATAACATCACAGTTGAAATCAACACAAAGGAGAACACGTATAGAATTGTATGAAAATATTAGTTTTGGTTTTACTATTATTAACGGGTTGTACACAAGCTCAACCTGAGCTTAGGGAAACAAAAGAAGTTCAAACTTCAATCCCTTATTCAGATGAGGAATTGATTGAAAGTGCAAATGATCAAATTGAGGATGAAGCATATTATGTGGATTCAATAATTCAACAGTCGGATGCAGAAGTGTGGTTTTCATTAAAGAATAAAGATTTAAACAAACAATATGTCTTCAAATATGAAGGTAATGAATTAATTCCTGACAGATTAGTAGATAATGTAGACTAAAGAAGAGGCAACTCTTCTTTTTTTTAATCCAATTATAGATATAAATTTGCTTTTGATAACTAATTATGTATTTATTTTGATAATTAATAATGATAATACTTAACGTGATTATCATTAAAAATATAATATAAATTATCATTATATTGTTGACAGTATACGATATTATTGTTATATTTTGAGTAAGGAGATGATTACATGGCTCAAGGGATTGGTAAAAAAATTGAAAAATTAATGATTCAGAATGGTCTTAATCAAAAACAATTATCCGCTGCTTCTAAGCTTACAGAGGCTGCAATTTCAAACTATTTAAAAGGAACAAGACAACCTAATAAAACGTCATTAGCAAAAATAGCTAAAGCATTAAATACAACTCCAGAAAATTTAACTTCTTATAGTACTATAGGTGCAACGACAACTTTGAGAGCTTTAAGCATAGCACTATCTAGTTTTGCAATGTTAAGTCCAGCATTAATGATTGCTGGAGCTATTAGTGGTGCTGGAGCTTTAACTTTAGATGAATTATTTTCTGGGTCAAAAGAAAAAAAGAAAAGTACAGGGGATTTAGATAAAATACTTCTTGAATATCAAAAAAATTTATTGCGTTTTCAGAAAATTTCGATAGCGGCAATACAAACAAGATTAACTGATAAAAAAATTGAATTTAGTTATAATAGCGGCAAGAATAGTCAAGAAACTCGGAATCAACCAGATTATTCGGTCGATATTTATAATGAGAAAATTGATTCTTGGTGGTTTATTTTCTTTATAGATTCAACTGTTATAGATAATGATTTTAAAGTAGATAAGAAAAATCAAGCTGCTTCATTAATATCTAAATTTGCATTAATTACTCCAAGTAATAAGAGAAAGATGTCAATTGTTATAAATGATAAAGAGTTATATGAAGCAATTTGTTCATATAAAGGAAATATAGCTTATAAAGGAAATTTATCAGTCATTCTTATAGACGAAAACGAAATAGATATAAAGAATGAAGATAATATTGCTTATTATGGTGATGAAAATGATGAATTACTATCTTTGATATAGAAAAGGAGAAATTTCACATGTCTAGACAAGAAATGCTTAATGATGCTTTAGAGCCAATAATTCATAATAGAAAATGTTCCCATAAAGAATTGAATGCATATTTAGATCAATGTGAGAGTGTTTTAATTAACACAGTTTTCGAAGAAAAGCATGGTGAAAAATTGTATTTGGATCATTTAATTACTCATTTACAAGATCTAATTGATGATAAAGGATTAAGTGATGATGAAAGAGTAATTGAAATGATAAATAATTTAGAATCCTTTAAAGTATATATCAAAGATGTTAAGAAAGGCACAAAAGGCGAAAGATTTGCTCGTAAAGCACTTGATAAACTTACAATTCCTTCTAATATCTTAGAAAGTGTACAACTGTCTATTGATGACATTAATACTGAAGACGATATCATTGTAATAAATAAAAATGGACTATTTATAATTGAAGTGAAGTATAGTGACAATGATATGTGTATCACAAAAGATGGATTTTATGTACCTAATTACAATCGAAATGTTTCATTAGGCACAAGAAATGTTCTGGATCAAGTATCTAATGAACGTCATGTATTGATGAATGCTTTGTCGAAAAAATCAGGGATTTTGGATTTACAAGAATTATCAAAAAAAGTTCATGGGGTAGTTTTATTTGCAAATAAGAAACATAGATTGTTTGATGAGAGCAATAGCGGAATTGTAAAATATTGTTACAACATTTCCTCATATATTTCAGATTTTAATCAAGGTTTAAAATTATCAAATGATGAGGTTGAAGAATATACGAATTTAATACGAGAATGCGAAGTGTCTAAAGAATATGACATAGATTTTGATCTAGATCAATTACGAACATCATTTATAGAGGGCTTATGTATCCTAGAAAATGAAATTGTAACAGATCAAAAGGAACCTGTAATTGAAGATGTGAAATCTAGTTTAAAAAATAAAATCAAAGCTTGGAAATTAGATTTAGCTTCAGCAAGTATAGGTGGACTTTGTACTGGATTGTTAATCTTTAGTTATGAGTATTTTATGAAGAACAAAAAATTAATATAGCAAGGAGGATTTTGCATGGAAAATAATGTTACTTTAAACTCTAATTATAATATTTATCAGTGTGCACGAGATATTTGTAATGGACCAAATGGTGAATTGATCCTTGTTTGTGGCACAATATTAGCAACTACAATGATTATGCATCGTTATTCATTCAAATGTGATTTAAAAAATGGTTTCATTAGTTTTGGACCTAATACAAATGAGTGATCATAGATCAATGTAAATGGAGGTAATATGTTTTTATCGGCAAAACAATTAGGTGTAAAAATAGATTTAAACGCCCAAGAAATGAATGTTTTATTAAAAGAAGAAGGCTTTTTGGATGGCGAGCCAGGCGATTATTATGTTACTGAGAAAGGTAGACCATATGCAGACGAAACAGGTTGGTCTAATGGATATGGTGGATATGCAGCTCGAGGTTATAATTACTTTGTTTGGGATGAAACTATACTGAATATGATTGATACTAATGAAGAACGACTTGCTTCAATTCGTATAAAAACAAAAGAAGAACGAAAAAAGCGTCGAGAAGAAAATGATAAAATACCAGACTATTCAATTAATTATAATGACTCAAATTTAGGCAATACATCTAATACAAATGATTCGGGTGTGGAGACATTAGTTGGAGGTGCAGTTATCATAGGAATTGTTTGTTATGGCATATACAATTGTGCGAAAAAGATTAAACAGTTTTATGATGAAAATTTTTAAAAGTTAAAAGTGATTTAATTGATTCGAGCAATAATCAAGATACCTTATGAGATCATTTATATGTTGAATATGAATTATGTAAAAAGGCTCATCTGGAAAAGGATATTACTTTTGGCATAGAATATCTTGAAGCTTATGATTTTAAAGTGATAGACACAGATGTTGGTAATAAATTGATAATTGTACCGTGATATACAAAAGTATATTCTAAAGAAGAACTAGAGTCATTTTGCGATTATAGTTCTTTTATTTATGAATTATTCAAAATGGTTATATTTTATAAAAAATAAGTTGGTTTTCTTGACTGAAAATTATGCAAGAATATATAATTTTCACATAGTTTAGGGCTATGTTGGTTATGGAGAAACTTATGAATAAAATGATGAAAAGGTTTGGGGCAGTATGTATAAGTATATTTATGGTATTCACACTGTGTATGCCTTGTTTGGCGGGTGAACCAGAAAAGACCATTCGTGTGGGATCTTTTGAAGATACATTTAATTATGTGGATGAACATGGTGTAAAGCGTGGCTATGGCTATGAATTGATGCAGGCTTTGGCTGGGTATACGGGTTGGAAATTTGAGTATGTAAAGTGTGATTGGTCAAACTGTTTTGATAAGCTTGAAAATGGTGAGATTGATATCATGGGTGATATTGCGTATACGGATGATCGTGCTAAAGAAATGTTGTTTTCTGAGGAAACGATGGGTGAAGAAAAGTATGTTTTGTATGCGGATTTAACGAATACGGATATTTTGTCTTCGGATTATAAGTCTTTGAATGGAAAGCGTATAGGTGTGGTTAAAGGTGCTAAGCCTGAATATATGCTTACAGAATGGGAGAATAAGCATGGTATTCATACTGAACATGTCAATGTGGGTAACAATGAGGATGTTAAAAAGAAATTGGCAAATGATGAGATAGATTGTTTCGTGTCTTTAGAAGAGTCAATTTGGTCTGAAAGAGGGATTTCTAGTGTAACAACTATTGGAAAATCTGATATATACTTTGCGATAAATAAAGAGCGTAGTGATATTAAACAAGAATTGGATTATGCGATGCGCCAGTTGGATAGTGATAGTCCTTTTTTCAAGGATGATTTATATAAAAAATATTTTACACTTAGGCTTAACTAGCAATTTGGTGACTTTGCTATAATTCTGTGTTTTATCACTTAT
>OLON01000527.1_pt1 | contig 26231 bp, 45 predicted proteins | sample 1672691 | NCBI WGS metagenome assembly OLON01 (sample SAMEA3136714, study PRJEB25190) | human gut metagenome | biome: human gut; feature: human-associated habitat; material: faeces | place: Austria | collected 2013
TGTACACTTGAAAGAACTCGGAATCATAATACTTCCAGTCTTTACAACAAAATGCTGCGGAATATTAGAGAATGTAATAAGTACATTTGGTGTGTCCTTTACATCTGCCATACCGATAGCAACATCACCGTTGCCACAATCAATAACGGTATTTGAGCTTAATACTTTTGTTTTTGTTTGGATTAACTGTTTAATCATCTTTCTTCTCCTTTACACTTCTATAACTTTATTATGGCTTATTTGAGATATGAAACCATCATGCAACTTCTTTTCCGCATCTCTCCTGGCTTTAACCGCATCGTCAAGTTCATCAAAATAACCCAAGCTATACGTTTTCCCTTTAAAAGAGATTCTTGCATACCATTGTCCCATTCCTGAATGAAAAGAAACGCCGGTAACACCAGAAGTGTTATTTTTCTGCATACGCTTGTTTTTAATCCGATTTAAGTTCGTGCCTGACATTTCATATCACCTCGTTTCTGATTATAGTATATCATGTTTTCTTAATTTGTCAACCATTTATTATGGTTTATTTATAAAATTCTTTGTATTCTGTAGAACCGGCACTATTATCGAACTGATCATACACTATCATCTTTAATGCTTCCTTTGTTACATCTGATGCAACAATTTTTTCAAAGTCATCTGATTCCAGTCCATCATTATTATACAGTTCTTCAAGAACTATATCTTGTATAGATCTACGTTCTTCAAATACTTTATTTAGTGTTACAAGAATTGTATATGCACGCTCTTCTTTTGTTCCACCATGATATTCTGCTATTTTTAATAGATACTGAGCATCTACAAAGCCCCAGTCCATAGAATATTTGTCTTGAAATTTCTTCACACTCTCAGAATCCGGCTTAAATGATGAATCGTTATCTTCCGGGATTGATTCTTCAATGACAAGTGGCTCTGAATCTGGTTTTGTGGCACTCTTTTCTGTTTGGTTGGACTTTTTCACTGCCACTACTGAAATGATAGCAAGTAACACTAAAGCAACCAGAATAACAATTACGTTGGCAATCGTGCGTTTCTTATCATAGTCACGCTCTTTTCCTTTCTTATGTATTGTCATAACGCCCTCCTACTAATATATAAACAGCATAAGCACAAGAGCTAATCTGATACATACGTTTTCTTCTTTTAAGATACGTGTTGCTTCTTTCTTATCTACAAGTAAGACCTCAATTTCTTCTGATGCTTCCTTATATTTATCTGAAATTTCGCCAGTTGCTTTACCAAATACAATTGCACAAGTTTCATCCGTCATACCAGCACTCGAATAACCACCTTTGTTCCCTAGTGGTATATTTCTAACATCAAGAGTCAGTCCTGTCTCTTCATGCATCTCTCTTATTGCTGCTTTCTTAATGCTTTCGCCTTCATCAACAAGCCCAGCCGGAAGTTCATAAATATAATCCCCGATTGCATATCTATACTGTCTGATAAGCACCAGTTTCTCGTCTTCTGTTACTGCACAAATCGCCACTGCATCAACCTGTTTGTTTGGATGAATTGCTTTTAATCCGTCAACTTCTTTTGCTCTGGAAGCTACTAAATATTCAATCCATTTCCCGGATTCCGTTTCTGCATGAACTTTAAAAAGGTTCAAAAACTTCTGATCCGTGATTTTCTCTGCTGCTCTAATTTTTCCCATAATTTCCATTCACTCCTTCTTTCATTTCAATATTTCTTCCGATTTGTGGGCACATTTCCTCTTCTTTCTCCTCTTCGGTAATATATTTACCATATTGAGATTTAATGTTTGTTTGTGTCTTACTGATAAGCGTCAACATCTCGTTTTTTCTTTCTCTCCAATTAGGACAATTCAGTAAGCGCCCCAATCTACGCAACCTGGCATAAAATTTTGCATTTTCTTCCCCTCTGGTTTCCTTTTCTACAGATTCACAATATTTAACAGTTCCCATATATCTGTCATAATCGTCCTTATTACCATTAAACTCTTTAAAAAGTTCTCTTGCATGATTTTTACTCATATGCTTACCCCTCTGTATACTCGAAATGCGCCATAGGTTTCATTTTAAAATCATTCAACATATGCAATGTATCAATCCAGTGTTTTGTCTGAATATTTTCGATTTCGCCGGTTCTGATATACTTATCCAGTACATCATATGAAAATCCAAGTTTTTCTTCATCTGTTTTTCCGCATAAACCGTCAGTTGGAACTTTTACAACCAGACGTTCAGGCAAGCCAAGTTCTCTACCGATTGCTTTTACTTCTGTTTTTGTAAGTGATTCCAGTGGCGAAAAGTCCCCTGCTGCATCTCCATATTTTGTACTGTAACCAACATAATTCTCAGACATATTACATGTATTCGCAACACGCCCGTCAATTGACTGGGAAATTGCATACAGCATTACCATTCTTACTCTAGCCGGAATATTTATTTCTGTCTGATTAGAAACTTTGATTCCACTTCTGATATACATAAGAGTCAGCATATCTTCTACAGTATTGCCAATATCAATAACACAATGTTCAATTCCCAGATGTTCACATAACTCATAAGAATAATCAATGTCATCCTGGCTATTCTGTGGCATCAACACACCGTATACTCTTTCTTTTCCTAATGCTTCCACACATAATGCAGCTACTACAGAAGAATCAACACCTCCACTTATTCCAATTACAGCTTTGCACTGATTTCCGTTTTCCTTGAACCATTCTCTGATCCACTCTACGCACTTATCTTTTACTTCTTTTGCATTAAAACTCATTTCCAGCTACCCCTTTCCTTACATTCTGCTTTTTCCACTGCCTTGCATTAAAACAGGTGTTTCTTCTCCCGTAAAACTACTTTTAAAATATGAAGTCAGTTTTTCGTCCATTTCTGCTCTTTTTGATGATTCCATTCTCCAATCAATTGATCTTTTCAGGTAATCCACATACTCTGGATTCTTACACATTCCCTTTCCTTCAACATCGGAAATTTTAGCCACATCCTGACCATTGCATTTTGTAGTCTTCATAACGATATTGAGCGGACTTACGCAAGTATCATTTGACAAGTATGTGCCGATTCCGAATGCGACCTTTGCTTTCTTTGAGAAATGTCTGCAAATTTTATCTGCTCTCTCAAAATCCAGTGAATCGGAGAAAAGCAATGTTTTTGTTTTTGTATCAATTCCCAGTTTTTCATAGTGCTTAATCATTTTCTCGCCCCATACCATCGGATCGCCAGAATCATGGCGAACGCCAGAAAATAGTGTTGCGAATGTAAGCTGAAAATCTTCCAGGAAACAGTCAGTTGTAATTGTATCTGTCAGTGCTGTACCATTCAAAACTCCATATTCCTTAACCCATGCGTCAAGTGCATACCAATTAGAATATGCCGGATTATGCTTATGATTTCCCTGTCCTACGCACATAATCCATTCATGTGCCATTGTACCAACCGGCGTGACTCCGTATTTTTTCGCCAAGAATACGTTTGAAGTACCAATAAATCTTGATGCACAATGCGCCGTATCATTCAGATGTGAAAACTTCTCAACAACAAGTTCCTGTGCTTCTGCAGATAATCTCCGGCGAAGTCCAAACTCTGAAAATGTGCCACAATACCAATGACCATTGCGAAGATTTGCATATTTGTCATCCAGTCTTTCCTTGAAGCTGCTTAACAGTTCATCATAGTCATACTGCATTCTGAAATACACTTCATTTACGATAGCCAGTGTCGGGATTTCGTACATAGAAGTATTGAGCCATGTACCAGCGGTTTCAATGGCAAGACCACATTCTGCATCATCTGTAATTGTAAAATCTTCATATCGTGGTTTCCAGAGTCTTAGAAAATCAATATAAGATCCCTTAATCCACTTGATACCGTCCAAATAACTTAGTTCGTCTTCCGTAAACCGCAGCTCACAATATGCTTTAATCTGCTCTCTGATTTCTTCTACCATTTCTTTTGTGAAATGTACGTCTTTGTTTCGGCATTTGAAACTCCATGTTGTCTTGTAGTCTGAGAACTGATGATAAATCGCCTGTCCCATGCTGAATTTATACAGATCATTCTCTAATAAACTTGTTACGATTCTTCCTAACTTCATAATTTTCTCCTTTTAGATTTTACATTCTGTTAAAATTTCTTTTGTCAAAATATTTGAATTTTCAGTTGCTAATTTATCCAATCGTTCCAAATCGAACTCACTTCCCTGGAATTTAAACTGAATCCATTCAGGTTCATATTCTCTCCAATCAAGCCATGACTCCGGCTTATCCTTACCTAAAACTTCTTTTACCATTTTCAGAAGTCTTTCTCCAGCTTTCTTAGATTTCACGAATCCGCTCAAATCATAGCCAATTCCTCTTGAATTCCAATACTCTCCGTATTCTGGCTTTGGATCTGGCTGTACCCATTGATGACATGGGATTCCATTTCTCGGATGTTCTTGTACTTCTGGATATTCAAAAATATCTTTTCCCTGAGAATCCTTTTTACCAGTACAATACCCAAATGCAGATTTTGTTACTTCATCACTTAACACTACAAAACTTTCTTTACACTCTCTGCAAGTGCCCAATGCCGTTCCTCTACCACTTACATTTCCACTCCTTGCGGAATTACACCCACATTTCGGGCAACCATACTTCTGATAATCAGACCACTTAATTGCTATCATAATTCCCTCCTATTTTGATACTATATATAGTGTATTTATTAACTATAGCATCTATATATAGTATATATTTCACAATAAAAAACTGATTTTATTTATTCTTCATATACCTGTAATGTACCATCGGCGTTATACAATGGTGTTATTCCAAATTTATAGCCAGATACAATAATTAGGTATTTCACTTTAGTATCTTTTGCATATGCGATTTTGTAATATGCCGTGGTATCATCCCATTCCGTGATAGTTGTGAAATAGTTTCCACATATACTATCATCTGTGGCGTATTCTTCTGATACCGCTTCCTGATATGTAGTCCCACAAGCCGTACAAGCGAAACAAGCCATCAATGTAATAGTTGCAATGCAAATCATTTTACGAATTTTCTTCATTTCCTTTTACGCTCCTATTCTCTTAATTACAGCCTTTAACATACCGCCATAAATGGCGGTAAGATTAAAGATTTCAGATTTCTACAAATCTGATTTTGAAAAGCGGGCGAACACCAATAGAATAAGAGGCGTTGGTGCAGTAGGCGTCACCGTAGCTGCTCACAAAAGCGAAGTAAGTCGCACCCCTCACACCACGATTTTTCAACCAGTACCATTCAAATTCATTGTTCCTAAATGCAATTCTGTTTCTTCTATTTTTCATCGGCTCAAACTGCTTTACATCATCAGATTCTTTCTCGCCATATTTATTAACACCAAAAATTTCTTTTTCGGTTGGAATTCTAATCATGCTATTGCCATCAAAAGAAACCATAGCATCTCGAATCTTATCAGGAAATAATTTATACAACTCATTATTGAGCATATCCATCAGATTGTCATTCATAGGGTATGCTTTGCTTAAACAATCTTCAAAGATGAAGACCATTCCATCCGTTTCTTCCTTAACCGCAAGTGCTGTCACACTTTCTCCATTTTTTAAAGAAAACGAAAACTTATCCCCCACTTTGTATTTTCTTTTATTTTCATTTGTTGCACTATGCGTAATTTCTATTGTCACTTTTGTAGGATCTTCTACATTTACACTACAACCAATAGAAAAACCATTTGCCTCTTCATGTAATTTGCGAAAATCCTGTGCTGATGCCGTTGTCGAAATTTCCTCAACACCGTCCGAAGATCCTGTATACGGAACTCCATCAAATCCCACTAGACAATCTTTTTCCTCTGAAAGTGTTACATACATTTTCCCCGTTTTCTTGTTTTTAAATAATTTCATTGTGTATTCTCCTTTATTTATGTTTGATTATAGTTTATTTTTACGGTGTGGTAGGGTTTACCCACCATGCACCGTTCAAATCTATTTAACAAAATGGAAGCTCATTATCTAAATCATCCATAAAATCATCAGTCAGTGGAGTTTTTGACTCTGTAGCCTGTTCGCTGGATTCATCAGATTCTTTCACTTCTACCTCTTCATCTGCCTCATCGTTGCTATCATTGAGTTTGAAGTGATTTCTAAAATCTTTATTCATAACAGAGATTCTTCCCTCTACTTTTTCTTTCTTGATAGATCCAGTAGAACAATACTGTGCATAGGCACAATCCGGGTTATATTTGTCTGCAAAGATCTCAAACCATTTGTAGAAATCTTCTGCTTTAATATCGTTGTTGATTGCCTCATCTGCCATATACATGAAAATCGGAATATTTACAACCTTCATGAATTTTTCTTTCTGGTCGAATCCATCTTCCAGATACTTGACAATTTTAAGAAGACGCTCACGCTTTTCATCTGTATAAGAATCATGCAGATCTTCCGCATACTTTGTTACCTGACCTTCTGAAATAGAAGTAAGTTCGTAATCTCCATCTTTTACATCTAACAACATCATAGCCTGTAAAAGTGTCTTTTCGTCCGCTGCTCTACGATACTGAGCTGGTGTGAAATGACAAACATCTTCAAAGAACTTTCCGGCAAGAATCTCTTTAACAAATTTTGCCAGGTTCATACCCAGTTTTACATTGGCAATCTGAGTTTTACTTAATCCAGATCCGTTATTCAGTCTGAAGAACATTTCCTCGATTTCTTCATCTGTACATTCTTCCAGGTTATAAATCGGGAAAACATAACCGTTAATCATCTGCTGAATTTCTTCCGGTAGCTCTGAGAATTTTAATCCAGCGATTTCATAAGTTTCTCCATCAATTTCAACTTCCGGCGTTTCTGGATGCAGTGCATACTCATCATTGATGAAATCGAATAAGCTACGAAGTCTGTGCTGACCGTCAATACAAGAATAATTAGATACTGGTCTGTTCTTTTTATCTCTTGTGCCTTTGTTTTCTTTTGTAAAATACAGTGGTGGGATGACAAACCCGATAAGCATTGAATGTGGCAGAAGACTCTTTTTATAATCGTCCCACATTCCATATCTTCTCTGGATAGGACAATCGAAATCCAGGATTCCAGATTTCTCATACATTTTCTTTAACTGCATAACTGTGTAAGGGATTGTTGATTTTTTCATTTTTAATACCTCCGTGAATTTTTATTAGTTGTGTTTTTCTTTATATATAAGATACCATATTTTTATTATCATGTCAACATTTATTTTGGTTTGTTTATAAGTTTTTTGCAAGGCATCTTCCCCAATATGGATCAAGTATTTCTTCAAACCCTAATCTAGTAGTGAGAAAATGTCTATATACTTTTTGTCTTCTTGCATCTGAACCATATACAATGATTCTATCATTTTCATACATATGTGTTCCTATAAATTCACGAACCATTTTAAAAGCCCACAATAATCCCTCAACACCACATTTCCCAGTTGTTGTCATATCTAAATCGCCGTAACCGTCACTATTAAGCCACTGCCTTAACACTTTCTTTTTGTTGGCAATGGCAAAAGCAACCGCATAATCATATCCACTTCCTATTTCATGCCTATAATTCTTATCAAAACAGATTACCGCCGATTGCCCATTAGATAGTTTTGTGTATTCTATCCATCGCATATTTTCTCTATCATATGTCAAACCAATTTATTCCCCTTTTGCACGTTGCATTTTCTGCACATTGTCTGGTAATTTTCAAGCGTATTCTTGCCACCTTTGGAAACGGGGATGATATGATCTTTTGTCATCATCACTTCTTCTCCGTTTTGATCTACTGCATACAGATTCAAATGATATCTTCTTGCGTTCGGATTTTTCTCTTTTGCAAAATATTTACCTTCAATTCCACACCGGCAGCACTTAATTCCTTTTGCGAAAAATGTCTGATATCTCTGACTATTTGCTTTAATCATATCTCCATCCATATCAACGAATGTCTTTTTCTCTTCAAAGAGTCCGTCTTTTACGGCGTTATACACTTCATCAATGGAATATATTTCTTTCCTTATATATGGTTGTTTCTTTACGATACTTTTTGATCTCCCCATCTTATTACATAACCTTCTTCCGTTTTTTCTTTGTACATGAGGTTCTGCAGCATATTACTATCCACTCCAAAACGTTCATATAATTCATCATCTGTCAAATCCTGATCCTTCATAAACAGATTCAATTTGTCTTTTACAAGAATCATTTTTAACAGATTGCTTTCAATGCTATTCTCATAAGTTACAAAATACACTTGCTTAAATTCCGTTGAAGTGTAGCGAATGAAGCGGAAATAATACTGACTCATGCTAGAGTTATTCCAGTGTAATTCTGGAATAATGCACTTATTCACAAAATCAATATTCATACTGGCAGATAAGCTCTGCTGTGTACTTATCAAAATTCCGTTTGTTGTCGCTTTCAGTTCTTTAACAATTTTCTTTCTCTGCTTTAAAGTAGTTTCATTTCCAGTAATCACAAATACAGGTCTGCCCGGAAATACTTTTCTGATTTCCTTTGCATATGCATTTACTACTGAAATGTGTCGAACACCAATAGCAACTCTTTCATCGGAAAATTCGCCCAAAAGCGATAATACAGACTTGAATTTTTCCGGCATTACTGACTGATTGTATTCTCTCAATGTCTGAGGCGCAGCACAAATCTTCAAAAGTGCAAGTAACTGATTCAGAATTTTCAGCATTGCATCTTTCCGGCTGTTTCCAGTTTTCGCAAACAGATATTCCATTTTATAGAACTCGTCCAGTGCAACCTTATACAGTCGTTTTTCTTCTTCTCCCATTTCACAAGCAATCTGTTTAATCTCATAAAGCTGCTTGCCAGTAATTTCTTCAAATGTACGTGTGATAATCGTCTTATCAATCATCTGTTTCAAAACATCCGCATTAAGGATATCTTGCGTAAACTGAGACACGCCGAATACCGTTATCTTCTCTGGAATGTGGCTCGCTGCAAATAACTTGCTTCCCTTGCGATATGCCGGATATGGTTGTAAATAGTATTCATTTATCTGGTCTTCCAATTCTCCATCCTTGTTACGTTCCATAATATACTCACATTCAGACAGCATATTGATAGAGTTGTTATACAGCAATTCAAACTGAGGATAGATTTCAGTGATATTATTTCTTGTGCTTGTACCCGTCATCAGTGCTTTGTACTTCAACCGGCGAAAAGCATTTAATACGGCTTTTGTCCGTTTGCTGTCCTGATTGCTCATATTATCCGACTCATCAAAAATCAAAACGGCTTTCTGACAAATTGATTTTACATATCGCTTGATAAATTTATGATATTTACACATCATATTCAAAGTGATAATGACAAACTGACCTTCTTTGATATTTTGAATATCTGCAAGACTTTCAATCATAACGAAATCAATACCGTACTGATCCAATACATCCTGCCAGTTGTTCTTGATAGAAATTGCTGTACTCACAATAAATACGTTCTTCACATGATTGTGCTGTAAACGATATTTACCTATTGCAATTCCGGCAAATGTTTTACCGCTTCCCTGTTCCCACTGTATGAAACTATACGGTTTCTGAATAAATAGATTCAGATCCGCTTTCTGAGCATCATTCAGCTTTATAGTTCTTTCATCATCCGTCAATGTGAACTCATCAAGCCACTCTGCTATTTTTTTGTTTGGCTGCATTTCAGAAAATGGCATATTTTGGATATCATACATCTTTCGCTTTTTATTCACGATCTTATCAATCCATTTTGCCTGGAAATGTCCCATTGAAAAACCTTGTAGTACAGCATCATTGATTGATATATAATCGCCATTGTATTCAAATGTATAATTGTTCTTAATGATTCTGCCAGCCTTATCAAGTGCCGGATTCTGTGAACGTAACGCCGTTTTCAAATGTTTAATAACATCTTTTGGCTTGATTTTAAGCTGTTCCCATTCGTCCCATTTGATGTGATCCGGCTTCTTCTGAGTCTTGTATCTATTGACATACTCACAACATTCTGCATACTGGCTGCATGTTTTCGGATTCCGTTTTATATCATACAGAAGTTTTTCAACCTTAAAACTCCACGCTTCATCGTCTTTGCTATTTCTTACAGTTTCCAGAAAAATCTTGCTTTTAATCCGCTCTCTTTCTTCTGTAATAGGCTTTAAATACCGTTTCCATACTTCATCGGAAGTAATGCCGGAAAGTATCTCTGTACTATACGGAACTTCTTTTGTATATTCAGATTTCTTCTGAAAGAATACAATTTTGGTTTTGTAATTCTCAACGCCTAGATGTTTAAAAGTATTCTTGTCAAGTTCCACCTGGCAGATAAAATTAAAATGTTCATTCATTCCATCAATCATACCACCATCAGAGAAATCATCGGCACAAAACGACATAGGAACAATAATAGCCATAATCCCGGCTGGTTTTAACAGCTCCGCAGCTTTTAGACAATAATAGTATTCTGATAAGTAACTGTTATCATCTTTTCGCCACCTCAAATTATAAGGTGGATTTCCCAGAACATAATCAAATGTAACTTTCGGCTCATAAAAGCGAATATCTGTATTTTCCAGTTTTGCATCTGGATAAAGATATTTTGCTACTCTGTACGACTTCCCATCTAATTCACAACCGTAGAAATTCGATTCAACCGGCGCACAACTGATAAATGAACCATGTCCGCAAGTAAGATCTGCTACTAAATCAGTATTTGAAATATGCAAACAATTATAAATCCATTCAACCAGCTTATAAGGTGTAAAGAACTGCCCTTGCTCAATATCTGCTTTCGCTCTCTGATAATCATAATAACTATCATAGTTAGCAAACTCTAAACCATGAAGCCCACCTAATCCAGTATATGCATTGAAAATATCATCTTTTGAAATACCTGTTTCCGCTTCTGGTAGATCATTATTCACAATATATTCAATTTTTGTGTTAATATCTCCCCTCATTTCCAGTGGGATTACTTCATTTGTACATTTATACTTCATGACTTGTATATCTCCATTCAATTACACTTGTTATCGTGCTACCATACCGGCAAAATGTAAAACCTTCATCTGCTGTATATGTATATAATGCTTTGACTTCTACGATTTCATCATAGCAATTCTTTATTTTAACATCATAAATTCCACATTTATCCGGCAGCATTTCACTGACCTTATGCCATTTATAATCGTGCATATTATCCCTCCTAAATAAGTGTATAACCACACCATTCTCTTGCGAATTTACGGCAAAATTCTGCATCTGTAAAAGTAACATCAATCCTTCCATTCTTGAAAAGTTTGATATGCTTGACTCCGACCTCTGGTGCTGAAAATCCATTCTGAAAGTCATCCTCTTCAAGTCTTATAGAATAAGAACTATATAGATGATTCAGTGAATAAACTTGTGTTTTTTCTCCATATGTATTAAATGCTAATGCATCAATAAAAGCACGCAACCATTCTGTACTACCAAAATTGTAATAATCAAAATATTTTTCTTTGCTACAATAACCACCTGTATATGTGAATTTATTACCTTTTACCTTAATCTCCCATATATCACGATAGCTGTTGTAACATTTTCCTTTCAGTTTGTCTTTTACTTCTTTGATAGCCTTTTCTTTGAAGCTCATACCGCCTAACTGGTCAAAAATTTTATCAAGCACTGTATGATAGTCGATGAAGTCAACAACAAGCTCTTTGATAGGATCTGTATTTCTATATCTGTATAATCCTCTACTCAAATCATACTCTTCAAAATTATTTTCAAGCTGCACATTATACTTATTTGAAAAGTAACTGAAAATTCCACTTATATAACTGTTCTGTACATTAGAAAGTTTTTTCGGAACATCGAAATCTCCAACTAAAAATGAGGAATATCTATAGTTTTCCAAATCATCCTCTGAATATGATTCATTTTCTGATTTATAGATATCATAAACAGACTTATAAACTGCAATCGCCCGTTTATATAATTCCTCTCTGTGAGTCAACCAGGCTTGATCTTCCTGGCTGATTCTATCAGATTTCTTGATTTGAAAGTTTCCGAATTTATCCGCAATTCCCATTTTGTATTCCTCCATTTATTTATGCTTGTTTTAAGTATGGGCTAATACCATAATAGCTTGTAATCTCATCAATTCTACTGTTTATAGTATCAATACCCATTTTCTTAAAAAGTTCTTTCATTTCCTTGATTGCTTCTGTCTTATTCTTGCCGGTTGCCATCCGCAAACCACATTTTATAGATGAAATAGCAATTTTACCGTCTGGCGTTTCATGAATAAACATTTCAACACCATGTTTTTCGATTTTACTACCCATTGCCGGTACATATTCTTTTTTCCCTTTTTCTGTACTCATAAGCACATAAAATTTTTCTTTTTCTGCTTCCGGCTGTTTCTCTGGCTTCTTACGTGTTTTATACTCAACTGCACCCTGATAGTCACTCTTCTGTACACTATCCAAAAATGTCATTGTATCTCTATTTGTGTTTGGTAACTTCAAACCTGTTACACACTGAAATACTTTTCGGCTTGCTTTATTATCTGTATGTAAACGTGCTTTTAACTCTTCTCGACACAATGGTTTTTCGATATTGTCAATACAAACCAACAATTCAAAAGCTCGTAAAGGGAAACGAAATTCGCCATATACATCAAGATAAATACGTTCAACTAAATTTCCTCTAGTTGTACCACTATACATTTTTGAAGCCTCTGCAAGCCAGATTTTAAATTCTTCCTTTTCAATTTTGGCTCTTTCTGCTTCTTTTTTAGCTGCTTCTTCCGCTTTTCTCTGTTCTTCCGCAGCTCTTTCTTTTTCTTTGTTTTCTGCCTCAATAAAAGCATTTACAGATTCCTCAGAAACAAGATCATGTTCTATCAGATAGATACAAAAATCATATTCTGTTTTCGTAATGTCATTATAAAGGTTGTCCCATGCCATACGGTATGATTTCTTAACAGTGCCGTTTTCTCTTACTTCATCGACAACTTCCGGCTTTTTGCCATTTCTTAAACCATAAAGCATAGCATCTTTTCTTGCCATAATGCCATAGCTATATCTGAATACTTTATCCAGGCAGCTCTCAATTTTTGCTTTCTGCAAAGCTGTCTTATTGTCTGTAAAACCTAAATATGATCCATTGTTTTCTAACTGATTCTTCATGTGTTTGTTCCTCCTTAACTTATAATCCTATTATACATTATAAGTTGTGTAATGTCAATCTTTATTTACGTTTGATTATAATTTTCTGTACACAACGGTTCTGTATACTTCTCAGGGCGTGTCGTTCTGTCAAATCCAAAATATACGCCAATTCCAGGAACTTTATTCAAGATCCTTTTCTGCTCTTCGGTTAAATCAATATAACCAACGACTTTATGATTTTTCCAAATTGCACATTTTTCCATAGCCTATTTATCCTCCTGCTTCTTCCAACGTCTGCCCTCAAATTTCCAATGTTCCACATCGTCAAATTTATAAATCTGATAATCCATTATACTGACAGACGTATATACACCTTGCATTTTTGCAATATAAAATTCTCCGTCTAGTCTATGAAGCCGTTTGGCTTCTTGTAATACCTTGTTATAATCTTTATCCATCGCATATAACTTACTTGTTGTAGCTCTCCGCTTCTGTCCTGCATATCTCATTGTAATCGCCTCCTAACTTGATTTTATCACATGTTTAATCATCATACAAAGACTTTATTTTTACATCTTGATTGATAACTGATCCCCAGTTGATACAATCTAAATTGAAAAGAATCCAGCTTTCACAATCGTATGAATAGAAATTACATAATTCGCTGCCATCCTCACACTTCAATATATTAGATAATGGCAACCGCATTTCCCAAAACGCCCGTTCTGTCAAATGAAAAGCATCATAATCTTTTGATAACTTTTTCCAGTCAATTACTTTTTCTTTAAACAGACTATTATACTCACTATTTTCATATTTAGGCTTTGCATATTTTTGCATCAACCTATGATAGTCTTCTACTGTGTCAATCGTGCAAATTTTGGCTTTTCTACTCAATTTAAAACTGACTGCCATGCTACTATACTTACCAAGCATAAATTCTTCTCTTGCTACCCATCTTAACCAATCAGACGGATATTCTTCATTGTGAAGTAAAGTAGAACCCCACAAACAACCGGCTGGCTTATTGATACATGATAATCTATCAGCTATATGTGAACCGTATGCTTCTGGATCATCAAATAATTCTCTGCATATTTCAGATCTACCGGCAACTAAAATTCTTGCTGACATTGAAAACCCTCCTACTGAATACGTTTTAACATCATACCGTTATCGGAAGATCTCAACGCCTGACCAACTTCTAATGCTGCCATATATGACCGTGTAAAAACACCCTTACACTTTACATAGTCAATCGGATTCCCTTCTAAATCTATCAACTGAAATAACTTTCCTGTACTTGTTTTATGAATGCTCTTATCTTTTTCCATTTTTTCAATCTCCTTTAGTAATTTATTTCTTTCAGATATTCTTTTTCAGAATATATAGTTGTTGCATATCTTTCTGAATCTGTAACAATAAATATTTTTCCTAATATGGTTTGATAAATCCCACGGACACGATCATAGCCACTTTCTACCGCATCATCATTTTCTTTCGAGTCCCAACGGTCTACCATACCCCAATCCAAATTATAGTACCTGTCAAGTGCTTGTTTTACTTGTCTATCAAATATCTGGTTACGCTCTAAACAACAACCAATATATTCACTATATTTAACCGGCACTCTTTCCAAGTCATACATTGCATCGAATAAAGCATGATCCATTATAAAAATCCCTAAAATAGTAATAGCCATAATAAAAAACACTATATGCATTATCTTTAAATCATAATCTCCCGGAACGGCTTGTCCTACTAATGTATAATTGTCTGAAATACCAGCAGCGATAAAAGTTAATATACCGCCTATAATGCCACTTACTACAGTGATTGTTTTTGTTGTGTCATATAAAACTCTTGCTGTTCTTGCTGTCATCTCTTTATATAAAGAGTGGGATAACACCCACTCTTTTGTCTTCCTTTCATTTATTACTGTTTGTTTTAACCAATTTTTCTTTTAACGCATTTCTGCACTTTATACGGAGTTTTAACTTCCTGAACCTCACACCATGCAAGTGCGCCAGTTTCAATCCACTTTAAGAATCTTTCTTTATAAGATCCTGAAATATATCCGAAACAGTTCGCCGGATTAGCGTTTCCCGTCAACTGCTTTTTCAGTTTCTTGTCAAGTCGGTATGCAATATAATACTTTTCGCCGTTCACGCCTTCATGCTCATTTAACTGATATACATATCCTTTGCTAATACCATGATTAAAACATGATTTCACGATAAAACACTGATTAGCTCTTAATGATCCAGGGCATTCAACAGCTTTATTTTCCGTTTTATATTCCACTGTCTCAACATTAGTATATACATATGCTTTACCATTTCCACCGATCATGCAACCGGCAGCAGAATCAATTTTATTCATGAACTTTTCAAACTGTTTTGCCAGTTTCAGAAGTTTTTCGGCTCTTTCATATCTATAGCTGTTTTTGTCGTATTCCTTCAAGTCTTTTTCATAGCTTTCTTTATCAAAGTATTTCATATCAGAAAACTTTGCGACTCCGTTACCTTTTGCAATGATAACACCATCTTTTTCAACATGCCATGACATTCTAGGTGGGTTTGGCTGATATTCCGGGTAATGGTCTGTTACTTTTATCTTTTCTGTCTGGTTGTTGGCTTTTGCTCTCAGCTTTTCAATTTTCGCTTTTGCTGTCTGTTCTTCCGCTGCGGAAGCTCCACGATCCTGTCTGACTTCTGAAAGTCTTTCAATCAGGCTTCTTGTTTTCGCTGAAAGAATAACTTCTTCACTATTATAGATATGCTGAATGATTTCTTTACCACTTTTATCATTCCAACGGCAATCAACAACTACTACAAAGCCATCTTTTGTGGCAATTCCTTCCCACCATGCCGGACTCCAATAATCTGTCATCCAGTCACTTTCATCCTCATGAAAACCATACAGTTTCCAACCTCTTTTCACAAGCTCCATTGCAATTGCAACTTTCGCATCCTTAAATTCATAATAGTTGTTATTACTTGACATAATCAATACCTCCATAATGTACTTTATAAGTTGTGTTTGTTTATATTTATACTATACATTATTATTGATTGATTGTCAAGCGTTTTTCTTAAATACATGAAGAAATACAATGTTGTAATTCTTCAAACTTGTTTTCTATGCTATTAACTTGATCCGCTGTTAATGTTCCGTCTTCGTCCTTATTCTCTAAAATATCAGCTATTTCCCAGATTGTAGAATTTGCTGTATATAATTCGTCATAACATACTGGATCAAGATCTTCCACCCTTTTAGCAATATCATCTCCGCATTTATCCCGAATAATATCAACTAAATCTCTATGATTTCCAATTATTTCAATACTTCCATCTTTTAATGCTACTACGTCCATTTTTCCTTCCTTATAATTCTTTTTCAATCTCTTCTATGCATTCTTTTCTTGTGTTGTAATTGCCGTATGTACTCTTTACTCTTAATGTATTATATCCAGTCAATAAATGATCCTGTACCTCATAATGGCTAAATTCGCCGTTTAAAGTCACTTTACCAGGCAATACAACATGAATATAACCACGGCTGTTTACTTTCCAATAAAAGCCTCTGGAATGCTTGTAGAGAGTATTTAAAGCGATATCTTTTCGCCCTTCTTCAATCATTTCTTTTGTTTTGGCTGCTTCGCCAGTATACGAAAATATAGATCCCATATCTATCTCCTAAACATTTAATTTGATACCATTGTACCGTTTATAACGTTGTGTAAAATGACCGTTTGGTAATTGTTTACTTACACGTTTCATAACTCCATTTTCAAAATCTGGTGTTTTCACTTGCGTCCAGCCATCTTTTCTTCGTCTGTCAAGATCTTCTAAATATTCTTGCTCGTTTTCGTACTCAACACAATCTTCCTCAAATGACATAACTTTACTATTTAATAACTTCATAGCTTTTACCTCCTGAATATAGAATAAGTGGTATATCCGTCCTTAAAACGATTATACCACTATTTTTATTATTGTCAATATCATTTATTTACGTTTGTTAATAATGTAAGTCTATTTTTACATACAGTTAAAACATTTTCTTTTGAAACACATAAAGTGCTTCCAATTGCTGACAATGCAATAAATATAACCGGCATCCCGGAAGATACAAAAAATACACCTACGCCAATAACACCAATACCGCACAATTTCTGTTTAATGCCAGCAATAAGCAATTGTTTCTCTTTCTCTGACATCCGTTTGCATTCTTCATATCCAATATTTTTCAATGTCCTTGTAATTTCTCTTGAAGCTCCTAAATGCTGATTAGCAAGCTGCAATTCAATAGCAAATTCCATATTTCCAACACTAAAAAGATCCTTTGCTTCCTGGTATTCAATTTTTGCCATTCTTTCAAGTCTATCACGATCACGTAACATTTTCTCGATTTTCTTTGATGAAACTAACATTTTATTTACCTCCGTTTATATATAATTGATTCCTGTCTCTATCCTTTTCGTTGCTTTCTTGTAAAGTGGCTTTACACTTACAATATCAATTAAAGAATCCGGCTTCAATGCCCCAAATTCCTTGTTATCCCAAACATATCGTTGAAATGTATATTCTTATCCATTGGACTTAAAACGGGATTTAAACTCTACCACATACCCAACATATTTATCAATATCTCTTAAAAATTCTGTATATGTCATAATATCGCCCTTTCTACAGTATCAATCCGAATTTTTTATAACAACTTACCAATAAAGCCAACTGCATGAACTGTTTTAAAGTTCTGTCTGCTTTTAGATTTCGTCCGTTTTTAATAGCTCTATGAATTTCTACCATATTACCAGACATCAAGACATCAACCGAAAATTCATCTTTATATGAAATACGGTACTCGTCAACATTGCCAGTAAATAACACATTCCAGACGTTTCCGAAACAATCTGAAATTCTCCACAATCTTTGATTTTCGTGTGGTCTTTCCGTCTCTTCAATTTTGTTTTTGCTCAATTTAACGGATTTTTCAAAACTCTCTCTTGTGGTTGTATTTTCAAACTTCAACATGATTTTCGCCCCTATTTAAACAGTTTTCTTGCATCAAAAAAGATTGTTTTACCGTGTTTAGTCTCTCTTGCTGCACTCCAATGAAAAGCCGCACGCCCGATACCAGATAACCAGGTTTCACGATCCATATTATCAAGAACGTATTTTCTTGATACTTTCTTGTCGTTTTCGTCTTCATACTGCATCACTTCAATAGCTTTTTCAATTTGTGGGATATCCTGGTCAAGATATCCGCACTTTTTGAAGTAGTTCTTGTCTGATTCTGATAACTTCATGCTTTCGCCCTCTCTTTCTGTTTTGGTTGCCATTCTGTCAATCAACCATTCTACTGACATACCATTTTTAAGGCTTGCCAGTTCGTCAAACTTCTGTACTGCGATTTCTAACGATTCTTTTTCACTATATCCCTTCGCCTGGATCAATTTACCGGCTTTTAATACATTGTTATATGTTTTACGTTTCATCAGATTAACTCCATCTCTTTCATGAATTTTTCATGTTTTTTCTTTTCTATTTCTTCAACTTTATGTTGCAATCCCATATACATTTTTGCATATTCTCTTGCTTCCGATTTCTTTTCACAAAAACTACCGGAAACTGGTATATATGCAAATCCTTCCATATGTGCGTACCATAAACCTGTTTTAGAATCTTTTGAAACTGTATATCCTCTCATTTTATCGGATCTCCTTTATCTCGTTTTTAAGTGCTTTAAAATCCGCATCGGTCAACCATTCCGGCTTCTCTTCCTCTGTAAATGAATCCATGATATTTTCCATTTCTTTGATAATGGTATCAATATCAGACCAGAGGCTTGATGATCTGCATTTACCAGCACAATTGATATAATATTTACAATCAAGCAGCAATCTGTTTAATAACATGTATTCTCTTTCTTTTGGACTTCTTACAAAAGGATTTTCGCACTCTACCGGCTCTGTTACTCTGCTGCAAGGTTCTCCGCAAATTTCGCCACAATCCATATAAGCACCAGTATAAAGGTTTAAACCATTACGCCCGTTATTTTCATCAAAATAGATTTTACCGTTTTCGTCCTGATAACAAGGAACTTCCATATAGCCACCGAAACCAATATATTCAATTTTCATTTGTGTATACCTCCGATATTTATTATAGTTTATTTAAAAGCACTATCCATAAACATTGTATCTAAATGATGTGCCAGAATATTAAAACCTTCCGACTTTTTCAACTGGTCAAATACACCTGTTAAATACTCCGCTTCTTCTGCGATAGTTTCCGAATCATCCGAAAAGTCACGGTTGAATTCCATCAGTTTATCTGCCATTTCTTTTGATGTATGCTCAAAATCGCTGTCAATGTCTTCTGTGTTTTCTCCCTGGTCGATAACTTTTAAATCGCCTCTAACAGAATCATTATCATCACCGTATTTTTCAAGAATCTTGAAAATTGCCTCAATATCTTCTTTTGACAGCTCCGGCTCATAATATTCTTTATCGCCATCTGAATGCTGCAACATAATTCCGATCACTTTTGATTTTTCTACCATTTTCGTTCCCTCCGTAAATTATAAGTTGTGTTGCTTGTTGTTGATATTATAATACATTATTTATGTTTGTTTGTCAATAGTATTTTGCATTTATTCTTGTTTGTTTATAAAAGAAAAATCCGACTTTTACGCCGGATCTTCCTTTTCTCTGCATTTACTTAATAATAACGTCATAACGTTCAATAATATCATCTATATAGCTTGTTGCCGGATTATATACCAAATATGTTATAATTTCGTCCCTAGGCTGCGCCCCTTCTACGCTTCTATAACTAATATAGTAGTCTTCTGCTGATCCGTTCAATTCGTCATCTAATACAATGCCTTTTGTACGCTCAACGATAACTTTATCGCCGTTCATACGATTTTCTAACATTTCGCCGGTCAACTCCGAAGTTGAAAACACTTCAAAATCTCCGTATTCTTCAATGATTTCTTTCTCTATTTCTTCGCATTTTAATATTGTTTCGTCTTTTACGACTTCCGGCTGCTCTGCTTCCAGTTCTTCCGCTTCTAATACCTCAGAAAATGCCGTATTTTCATTTTTAACGGCTTTTTTATTATCGCTTGATACTTTACCGCATCCCGTCAACAAAACGCCTAAAATAGCCACACACAACGCCACAATAACAATATTATTCATTTTCTTCATGATATGATCCTCCCTATCTTCTATAATCTTTCTTTTTTAGTTCTTCCCACTGGTTCATCCGGCGTTTAAAGTCGGCACATCGTTTTGCTGACTCTACACGCTCATTTTTTATATCTTTTCTGATTTTGATTTCATCACTGATCCCGAAAATTAAAGTAAACAGTAAACCAAACATTTTTATTTCTCCTTTACAATGATTTCGCCATCTAATACAAATATTTTTGCGTGATCCTTGAAAACACTGTAATTTCCAGGAAAAACAACCGCTTCATCGTCATTTATTGACTTTGTGCCGTTTGTGCTGATTTTTACCCACACAAAAACCTCATTGTTTCCGTCTATATTTTTCCAATAGTCTGCATCCTTGTATAAATCCAAAATTTCGATATTATCCCAAATATCACAATTTCCGGCAGCATCTACGGTTGTTAGCTCCTTTGTTTCTGGATTATAATACCCGTTCATATAATACGTGCTAATTTCCCAGTTTTTCGCTGTTTCCGGCTCTTTTATGGCTTCTGTTGCACTATTGCAAGCGGTTAAACTTGCAACAATGCTAAATACTGATAATATTGTCAAAATCTTCTTTTTCATGGTCAAAACCTCCATTTTTTATGCTGCAATCAGCATTTTAATCATATCAACAAGTTTTTCGTCTGTATATCCTTCTGTAAGCTCCTGAAGGATTTTAACGGTCTTTCTTGTTACCATTTCCCCGACTTCCTCCCGGTGGATCTCATGCACACGATAAACGCCCTCTGTACCAGTTGGTACACACTTGTTAATAATAAGTGTCGGCACACTTCCGGCTTTCTTGAAATTTTCATATTTATCGTAAAATTCAACGATTACCTCATAAATAATTGAATCATCGTCAATTTTCACGTTTTTCTTGCATCTTTTTTCTCCCCAGGTGCAAAAGAAAAATAAATCTAAAGAAAAGCCGTTTTTGCACTTTCCGTTGAATTTTTCTAACTGATCTCTTGTTATTTTTGCCATTTCTAAAACCTCCATGATTTAAAGTTGTGTTTGTTGTTATAAACATAATACATTATTTTTGATTGATTGTCAATAGTGTTTTTCATTTATTTTTGATTGATTATAAATCAAAATAACCAGACTCACGCAATAAATCAATATTTTCTTTCATTTTATCGCTAATATATAACGCTTGCAGCTTTCCGGCGTTCACTTGCTCCAATACTTGCATAAAGTCATTATTTGCAAAAATGTTATTCGATAAAATTTCGTTTTTATCATTTACAACTATTGTATTACCGTTTTCGTCTGATTCTTCATAATTTGCATAATATGCGAAACCTGGCACAATCATAGCCAATTCAAAAACGTTTTCCCATTCGTCAACAATTTTCGTATTATATCCCATAATTTTATTTTTACTCATTGCAATACCTCCCGTTATTGCTCTAATCTCATTATTTCGTTGTCGTTCGCATCATATAAAAAATAGTCAAGACCTAAATAGTCATCTTCAAAATATTCTTGCATTCTCTTTCTTGCTTCCGACTCTGTACAATTTAACCGCTTTTCTTGCGTTCTTGCTCCGTCTGTTGCCTGAATTGTATACATGCTATTTCCTCCCTTGAATGGCTTTATATGCCATTTTAAAAGCTAATTTCTGAGGTAAAAACTTTTTATATTTCAAATAGATTTCGTTAAATTCCTGATACATTGCACGCCCTCCAATTTGTAGGGGCTTGTCGTTTATGACTCGCCCCATTTATTATAGTTTGTTTTTGCTAAATGAAAAACATTTCGCCGTTGATCTCTAACGCTATAGTGTCCTGAGTCATTTCTTTTTTAAGATCCTCGCATAAATCAATTACTTGATCCAGCTTATTTCTTAAATCTTTTTCACTTGCATAAGCGAAAACCATTGTTGTTTTCTCTTTTACAAGTCCGGCTGTTGGGCTTGTCCAGTAACCCAGGGCATCTGTTGAGGTTGCACCTCCGAAGCAATCAGAAAGAAGTGTTGCAGCTCTATCAACAAATTCTTTGTTGTCAATTTCCTTGTCAATGTCGATTGTTGCCGGTACATAAACTGTTACCTTGCTACTTAAAGAAAATACATTTTTTAATCTTGCGTTCATCATGATTTTTACCTCCGATAATTTAAAGTTGTGTGTTGTTTGTTTATGTTTGTATTATATCTTTATTATTGCTTGTTGTCAATACCTTTTTTGAAAATTCTTTTAAAAAATTTTCTTTCCCATTTTTCATGGTCTTTTATAATCTTGTCCGCTGCCTTTTGGCGTTCCGTTGCTATTTCCGTGATCTGGTTTAATCTCTGGATCAATTCGTCATTTGATACCACAATAACGCCCCACTTTCAAATTATTTTATAGTGTGCCGGGATTGCTCCCGGCTTTATATTCTTTATGCTTCCATCTGGTAGCCACTGGCAAAGAATACCTCTCTTGTTTCCCAGTCAAAAACTTTTGTTCTTTTTGGTTCGCATCTTCTTTCGTTAAATCTTCCGGCGTGCTGAATTTCAACATATGTAACAAATTTCGCTGTTCTTTTGATTATTTCAAATTCAATTGAATCAGTCTCTTTATATCTTTTTCCTACCTCAAATTTTCTCATCTTTTCTACCTCCGAATTTTTTAAGTTGTGTTTGCTTTGTTTAATTGTATATTACATTATTATCGTTTGTTTGTCAAGCACTTTTTATAATTTATTTTCGCTTGTTTATAAAAATAAAAAAGGGATCTTTTTTGATCCCTCTTTTACTATTATGCGATTCTGTCAGCATGTCTTTTTTCTATTTCTTCCGATCCATAAAGGTTTCTAAGTTCGTCCATGCTCAACGCTCTTTTTGATTTTTTATAATATCTTTCGCCAGCGTGCCAGCTCCACGCTTTTTTCTTTCCGCAATATTTAAAACCGGCAGCTTTTAAAAGTTCTTTTACATTGTATGTATTGCCAGTAACCCAGATCCAACAACCTATAATTTCAATTTTAACATCTTCTAAGTTGATGATCTTGTTTAATGCATCACGGAAAAGCTCGTCTTTTTCCTGGTCATATTTCCAAGCGTTTTCGTTTTCATCTGCATTTTTTAAGTTGTTCAATGCTGTTTCATATTCTACATTGATAACTTTTATAGCATCCTCAGAACCGCCGTTATCTGGGTGATTTTCTTTTACAAGTCTTTTATATTCTTTTCTCAGTTCCTCTAATGTTTCGCAATTTGTAAAGTATTTCATGTCGTTACCTCCGTTTATTTTTCTAAGTTGTGTTTGTTGTTTGTACTTGTATATTATCATGCAATAATAAAGTTGTCAAGTCTTTTTATAAATATTTTTTATTTTTGTTTGATTGTGGTTTTAAAATAAAAAAATCCAAGCTTTTTACTGCCTGGACTCTTTACGCTTTTTATTTCATAAAACCATTTATAACTGACTCTACAAAAGCCGGATCATCATATCTATAAACAACTATGATATCAGCATCTTTTTCTTTAGTTCCAAATCTAACAATCTTTATTCTATCCATATCATGATCTTCTTTATCTTCTATCAGCATTATTCTATTGTATTTAGTATCAACAAAATAAGTTCTGATATATCTCTCTGTCTCTCTCACTGTATAACCTTTATTATTTTTCCACTGCATCATTTTTAATACCTCCGTGTATTTTAAGTTGTGTTTGTTTGTAATTGAATGATAACACCTGTTTTTTATTTTGTCAAGTGCTATCATTTATTTTTGTTTGTTTATCGTACAAATCTAATACTAAAATAGTTGTGATATCCTTCTTTATATTCTGCCTCGTCTGTCTCTTCGTTGTATTTTGTGGCGCATGGTACTTCTTCATACTCAAAGAAATAACCACCGTCACTATTCGCAGCTTTTACAAAAGGTGTATTGTATTCATCAATTCCCCATTCTAAAAAGCTCAATAATGCTTTTGCTTCTTCCTTGTCATATTTTTCAATAGCTCTCGCTGCATCTTTGATAATACCACGCTCTGTTTTATTGGTTGTGTAACCATCAACTGTTATTGTGTTTTCTCTCACGATTGCATCAACATATGCTAACATTTTTTCTTCCTCCGTTTTGTTGTGTCTGTTTGTTTGTTGTGATTGTATATTATCACGCAATAATAAAGTTGTCAAGTGTTTTTTAAAAAGTTTTTTCGTATGGTCTGGATCGTGTGAAGTTGTAGCGTGTAGAGTTTACCGCCATTATACCAGTATATCTATACACTATATCTAGTACATACATACAAGATATATAGATACATATATACAATATATAGTATAGTAATATAGATAATAGATAGTAGATATATAGTATATATAATATAATAATATAACTATAACATTAGAGATATAAAGAGAATATAAAATAGTTAAATATTAAAGTGTAGGTATATAATATTTATTCAATCTATTCAAGATAAATATATTATTGTGTATTTTATATTCTAAATTTCGCCCCACTCCGTCAACACAAAAACAGATCACAATATTTTTATAGCTGAATTTGTAGCCGTTGCAATGTTTGAGAAAAAAGCAGCAGAAAAAGAAGGGAAAACCATATAAATTTTATTAGTCAAGCCTTTTTCTAAATTTTTTCTTTTGCTTCCGAACTCCGCAACTCTTCCGGCTCTCGATTTTTCCGGGTTTCTCTGGCAATTTTCCGGAGCGATTTCTGGCGATAAAATCCGGCTTTTGTGTGCTGATCTGCCTGAATATTACTTAACCTCAAAAAGTAATATTCAACGGGGTACACTGAAAATCGCTAATAGTGCCGTTTACAAGCGATTTTTTTATTTTAGAACGTACCAGGGGGGGTATATTTACATTTTTGCAGCGATTCCCGGCGTTTTCAATCCGCTTCGAGGTCTATCTCAGTCTACCCCCTCTTTTACCCTCTCCGAACTCGTAACTGACTTCGATGGAATTAGCCTATTTAGCTATTTCCCGACTTTTTCACTATTATAAAAAGACGCAATTTCAAACCTATAATAGTGTTATGATCCTTTAAAATCCCCATAAATCAAGGCTTCTTCCGAACTAATTAAAAATATGGCTTTTACCTATCATTTTTGCCCCATAAATTCAAGAACCAACCAGAAAGAAAATTATGCCAAAATAAGCTATTTATCGGCGTTCCAGCTCTTTTCGACCTCGATGCTTTACCGAACTCAATATTTTTAGGCAACAAAAAAGAGAGAACACTTTTCTTTTTAGATATTCTCTCTTTACGTTTTTTCATTTATTATTTGTTAAATGGTGTTTATCCTATAAAATCGGTATATGATTATTTACTCTCCAACCAATCAAGAAAATTATGATAAATCCTTAATGATTTTTATTTATAATCACATTAGTCGGAATCTTGATGCTTAAAATATCACCGTTTTTAACAATATCCAATTTTTCAATTTCCATATCGTCCATAAGCGTAGCCAGTATATCTAAACCAATAGATGCAGAATTTTTTGTGATTTTGTTAAAAGTATACGAATTTATGATGTTGCTTTTTTCTTGTCCGGTTTTAATAGAATGGGTTGTATATCCGTTTTCTCTCATTAAAGAAGCCAATTCATCATAGTTATAGTTTATGTTTGTTTCATTTTTCTTTGTATTATCCCAATTTCGCTTTGTTCTATCGTATGTCATAAGATACCTCTAATCACTGAATTATAGTGATATTATATGATGTACAGAATAAAAAATCAAGATGCATATACGCACGAGGGCGATTTGTTGCTCATCATAATGCGTGAAATTCACAATAAAAATATACTGCATAATTGTCTATACTAACGTATAGCCAATTATATAAATATTTATATATCTCTTTATCTAAATTGTAATATTTT
>OLON01000543.1_pt1 | contig 25799 bp, 18 predicted proteins | sample 1672691 | NCBI WGS metagenome assembly OLON01 (sample SAMEA3136714, study PRJEB25190) | human gut metagenome | biome: human gut; feature: human-associated habitat; material: faeces | place: Austria | collected 2013
ACCAGAGAGGAGGAGTAAGCCTGCTGTCCGGCGTAGGAGCCTGTGAACAGGATACTGCCGCCTTCTCTTATGATGGGGCGGAGTTCTTTTACCAGAAATACAGGGACGGACAGGTTGGTGTTTACGATTTTGCTCCATTCTTCGAAGGTGTAGTCTTCGTATTTGGCATAGGTGCTGATGCCCACGTTATTTACCAGCCAGTCTACGTGGTCGGTTTCTTTTTTGATCCGGGTGACAAAGTTCATCATCTGATCATAGGAGGACATGTCGGCCTGGATCAGACGGAGTTTCTTCTGGTCAGCTTCGGACTGGGCATGGAGGAATTCTTCGGCTTGTTTCTGATTGTGCCCGAAGCTTACGTATAGAATATCATCGGCTCCCGAATTGGCCAGGATCTTCTCCGCGATCCCCCTGCCAATTCCGGATGTGCCGCCGGTGATTATGGTGACTTTACTCATGAAAGCGTGTCCTTTCTTTAAAGACTCATCAGTCTGTTATAAATCTCCTTTGGAATATATGGCTGCTGGTTGTGGATGGGCTCCCCAAGGCAGGTTTTTGGGTAGGCGTAGGTTCCAGGCTCCAGAAGGATTTCAAGAAGGCGTGGGGCAATTGTGCTGCAGAAGAAACCGGCAGCATTATCCTTCACTGCTTCTGCTTCCATACAGGTACTGGTCAGACCGTATGCTCTGGCTACTTCTGCAAAGTTACAGGAAGAGAATCCGGTTCCTTCTGCAGTGTCTGCATATACCTGCTCAAAGTAGTCACGCTGCAGGTGGCGGATCATTCCAAGAGCGTGGTTGTTCATTACGATCATGGTAATAGGAAGATTCTCACGCTTCACCCATTCTAATTCCTGAATATTCATCTGGAATGCACCGTCTCCACAGATGCAGGCTACTGGCTTTCCAGTGGCGTAATGGGCGCCGATGGCTGCAGGAAGGGCATAGCCCATGGCACCATGTCCGCCGGAGAAAAGAAGCTTCTGGTTCTTCTGGTTGTGGAAGGACTGATAGCTCCATACCATGTGCTGTCCCACGTCAATTGCTACTGCGGAAGTGTCTGCAAGCAGATCACTTAAATCTGCGATCATACGGTTGGGATAACGTTCCGGAATTGCGTCGTCCACAGCTCTTAAAGAACTGCGGATGTCTGTACACACAGAAAGCCATTCTGTGAAATCAAAGTGTGCCAGATTCCAACTATGAATTTCTGCCTCACCAGTTCTGTTTATTGAAACGCCTGTTTCATTTCCTGTCCAACCAGCTAACATATGAATCACATCTGCTGCGTCCACGCAGAATTTCAGTTCGTTCGTTCCGTTTTCGTGAATGTTTCTCCGCAGATTATAAGAGTCAATATCCGCACGAATAATCTTCGCGCCTTTTGCAAACTCATGCACCTTGGTGCCAATCTGGCGGGTGCAGAGGGAAATGCCAAGACAGATCAGAAGGTCACTTTTGGCATTGGCGATCATGTTGGCGTAGCGGTGGCCGTAAGCGCCGCCGATACAGCCGAAGTTCAGCGGATCGTCCCAGGATAGTGCGGACATTTCCAGCACGCTTGTGATTACCGGGATCTTCCACTGGCGGGCAAGGGCAAACAGTTCTTCGCGAACTGCCTTGTCGCTGACGCCGTGGCCCAGCATGATTACCGGGCGCTTCGCTTCCTGAAGGGCACTGCGGATGGCAGCTGCGCATTCCTTCACATCAGCAGATACATTAAATAACGCAGTCTCTGCAATTCCGGAATTTTCGATTTTCGACCCAGATTCCTTTGATCCTATTTTTTCTGAGCGCATATCCATCTGGCCCAGCTCTTCCATCTCTAATTTTTCCGAATTCACATCACCCAGGTTTATATTTTCCAGGCTCATCTCATAAACCGGGTTCTTCACATCCCCGCGCTGAATGTTCATGGGAAGGTCAATCAGTACGGGTCCCTTTCGTCCTGTATTCGCAATATGCCATGCTTTGTTCAGTTCTTTTACAATATCTTCATCCTCACGGATCTGCACTGCATATTTGGTCACAGGTCTGGTCATGGCCACAATGTCGATTTCCTGGAATCCCTGCTGCCTCAGCCCGGGGATTCCGGAGTATTCATAGGTGTTCAGCTGTCCGGTAAGAAAAATCACTGGAAGGGAATCAAAATATGCGTCTGCAATTCCAGAAATCAGATTCACTGCACCAGGTCCGCTGGTGGCATAAGCGCAGGCACATTTTTCTCCTGCCTGGGCATATCCGCAGGCAGCAAAAGAAGCGCCCTGCTCATTGTAGCTGGAATGACTTCTGGTATTGGGATTTTTCTCAATGGAATCTACCAGATGGGCGATCATGGTTCCCTGATATCCGAAGAAATCATGAATCCCTTTTCTCTGAAGAAATTCCACAATATAATCTGTTACTTTCATTTGGTCTGCCTTTCTTTATTTCCAGTATTTTTCCACTTTCTTTTTCAGCTTCACATTTCCGGTTTTCTCCAGCACATCCACAAAAATATGCTGCAGTTCCTCGTCCGGAACAAAAACCTCATCCGTTTCCATGCTCTTCACCGTTGCCTCTGTATACCGGGCAAACATCTTCTCAAGAGCCGGATAGTCTTTATTCTTATATAAATTAATGATACAATCTTTGTTTTCCAGGTATTCTTTCTCAAGAGCGATCTTGGACGCGCAGAATTTCACATAATCCCAGCTGCGGTCCAGATAGCTTTCTTTTCTGTTTTCCTGCTCCGCGGTCTGCGGCACCGTTTTTTCCAGGTGATTCTCCTTTGCGATCTTCAGATACTGACTATTTCCGGCCAGTTCCTTCACAAGCTGCTGCAGCTCCTCTGTGCTTCCATATCTGCCCAGCCAGCGATCCAGATATTCGGAAGCATCCAGAACCTTTGCGTATGCCGCAGCCCGTTTGCTGCCTTCCAGAAGATCTGCGAAAAAGATCCGGTAAAGCTCAATGTTCACATAACATTTTCCACCGCAGTCCACTGCTTTCTTATAATTGTCAAAGGCCGCATCTGTCTGGCCCTGTTTTCTTTTGATATCACCGATCAGCTTATATACCTGGGCACGTTTCTCCTTGCGGATCTGGCAGTCCTTGGCTTTCTCCGCCAGCCACTCCATATCACCAGTCTCTTTGGTAAAAATAAGATCTGTGCGAATCTGCGCTAGTTCTTTGGGATAGCCCAGACGCTCCCATGCTCTGGTCAGGGCAGCTCTGTAACGTTCCTTGCCCTTCTCCGCGCCAGACGCACCCCTTCCATCCTTCTGAATCTGTTCCATAATTTTCTCAGCCACGGCTTCCATCTCTGTATAGGTCTTCGCCGTGCTGACGCGAACCAGGTCATAGCACTCCTGAATCCGCAGATTTCCCGGCAAAAGCCTGCCCCAAAGCTCAATCAGCCTCTTTGCCCCGTCTTTTTGTCCGGCGTCCAGAAGCATCTGACAGGTATTGACGGTTTCCTTACAGTATGGTGTCAGGAACTGGTCCAGTTCATGCAGAACCACCTGATTGTCCGTGTGCTCACGGGCATCTGCGAAAATTTCCAGCGCATCCGCACATTTTCCCAGCATCCATTGCAGTTCCCCTTTGTATTTCAGGAAATATCCGTCCTCCGGGAAAATACGCAAGGCTTCATCCATATAAAGCTCCGCTTCCACCCGCTCAATTCCATTGCGGGCATGTTCCATAAGGAAGCGGCTCTTCAGTTTCATAAAGCCCGGAACCTTGGGATAGCGCTCCAAAAGCGGCTCCAGTGCATCCTCCGCCTCCTGGAAATGCCTGCACTCATAATCAGATACTGCTTTTTCAAAAATCTCCAGATTTGCCTTCAGCTGTGCCGCTTCCGGGGAGAGCGCACCTGTCTGTTCCCGAATCTCCAGCAGTCTTTTCGCTCTGCCGATCTGCTCCTTATACACAAGCGTAAGCACTGCCGCATAAAAATTCTCCGCACCAATCTCCATCAGCACAGGATGATAAAATTCATAAAGCCCTTTAAGAGCTTTTCGTCCAATAAACTCTTCGCTCAACTGTACCTTGTAATATTCCGAAAAAATTTCGCTTAATTTCTGGAAATCCTGCTGTTCCAGAAGGCTCTTTATGCTCTGTCCGCACTTCTGGATCTGGTTTTCCAGCGCCATTTTCGTGTCACTTCCCAGAATCTGAGCATTGTTCTCCCTCAGCTGATGTTCCTTTTTGGCACTGGACAAAACGTGTACTTTTTGTCCGGTACAGGATCTCAGAAGCTTTCCCTTGCGGATACCTGGCATATAATCCTTGCGAAACTCCTGATCTGACAAGCCCTCTACCTCAGCCATTTCCTGGGATTCCGGCTTTTCATAATCTGAAAAACAGGACCATTCATCTCCATACCATTCTATGAGATACTGGCAGATCTGCCCCGGCACCATTACCGGAATGCCCTGGAATTCTTTTTCTTTTGCAGGAAAAAGCATATCCTTTTCCAAAAGGAAAGGAACCTCCCCTGAGCGCACCGCATAGCGCGGGCATTCTTCTGTTTCATGCACCTGCAAATTCTCTTCCAGCTTCTTCAGCACGCGGTCTTTCCCCGTAACCTGACAGGAAAGAAGCCCCCGTTTATAGGCAGCCCCGGAAATTTCCCATCGGTCGCCGTACACCTGCCCCGGGTCTGCAAGATCTGCATATACCATCAAATCGGCACAATATTTCTCATATTCTTCCTTATCCGCTGAAACAGGGTCCAGCAAAAACACATCAATGCGCTCTCCTGCACATCCGTTTCCCATAATCTGATGCCTGCGCAGGGCACAGCGGTCCGTAGATGCATATGCCGCACCAACACTGCCGAAGCTGCTGTCACTTTCCAGGCACAAAAGAGTGCGGTTTGCCTCAAGCACAGTTCCTGCCAGATTCATCAGCTTATGCCAGTCCTCTGCCGGCATATAAACAGTCACCGTATCGTCTCCCGGAAGGAAGCCGCCTCTTTGCATCACGCCAAGAGCCGTCTTTTCCGCAGTCACGTATTTCAGATCATTTTCCCTGCAGATCCGGGCAAACTCGCCCAAAAGCTGCAGCAGACGTTCCTGTTTCTCTGTCATTTTTATCCCCTCTGATTTATTATTTCCAGAATATCCGCCAGCGTCTCAGATTCCTCATTGAAAAGACGGGTGCATTCTGTTCTCTCGTCACTAATCATAATCAGCAGTTCCTGCAGAAGGTACCGAAGCCCGTTGCCCTCAAAGTTAAAGCAGTATCGTTTCAGTCCCTTGCTGTCATCGATCTTCGCTTCGAAATATCCGGTGTTCCACCAGTCATTGGGAATGGTCACACGGCCTTTGGTACCGATCACCACAAACTCATCCTCCACATCTACTGTGGTACCGATTTCAATGGTGGCAAGGGCATCTGGATACCGCATGGTGATCATATCATAAATACATTTTCCCGCTTTATCCTTCACCACATTGGATTTTACTTCCAGATAATTTTTCCCAAGGATCTTGATGATCGCACACAATGGCTGCACCGCCGTCTCCGAAAAGCTTCTGCCGCCTTCAAAGTGATCCTGGGAAATGGAACATTTCACACTTACGATCTCACCCACAAGAGCACTGTGGGTCTGCCATACCAGCTGATTAAAGGCACGCAGATAAACCAGCGTAATCTTCTCAACCAGCAGCACCTTGTTCTTCGCAGCAAGGGCGAAAAGCTCCTTCAGCTTCTCCTTGTTCCCAGTCATAGGAGCATCGCTGATCACATGCTTTCCGCTCTCCAAAGCCTTCCTGATATAAAGCTCCCGCTTCGCCTGCTCTGTCTTAATGTATACAATATCTACCTGGGACAAAAAGCAGTCAAAGCCTGGCTCCCACTCGCTGGTCTGAGCTTCCACGCAGTAATAGGAATCCAGCTCGTATTTGTCGCAGAAGGACCTGGCCGCGTCCTCATTCTCGGAAAAAACACATTCTACATGAAGACCGCTGACATATTTCGTCTCCCATACAATACCACTGTCCTCATCGTCATCTGTAACCACGCCTACCGTGTAAGTGCTTCCTTCGCCCCGAAGCTTGGTGCTGGAAATGTTCTTGGTCCGCTCCAGATACTTCACATCGCAGTAATCCTTGAGGTAATCAAATTTGCCCCGCCAGTCAGAGCCGAGCACAAGCAGATCCACCTTGTACTTAATAATATCACTGAGCTTCTGTCCCTGATACTCTTCTATGATAATCTCGTCGGCAAAACCGGTGCGCCGCACGTTCTCAATTCTTTTCAGAAGACTGTCGCGCACATTCAGCTTGCCGCGCTCAATGTCATAACTCTCGCTGGTTACGCCCACGATCAGATAATCGCCCAATGCTTTGGCTCTTTTTAAAATATTATAATGGCCCTCGTGAAACAGATCAAAGGTTCCATAAGTGATCACTCGCTTCATAATATTCTCTCCTGTCAAAGAAAGACAATCCGTCAGGACTGTCCTTCTTCGTGTTCTTCATGCTCTTCATACAATTCATGTTGCTCATACTCTTTATGTTCTTCACTGTCTTCTGCGTCCAGCATGGCGGCAAGCTCATCAATTGCCATTCGCCGTTCTGCAAGCTTTGCAAATTTATCTTCCTGATTTTTGTTGTCGTACTCATCTTCCAGTACTTCTTCGTCCTCCTCTTCTTTCTTTTCTCTTTTGAAAATAAGGAAGGTAAGCAGGCTGAGCACATTATTATACAGCCAGTTCACTGGCGGACATCCCAGAACCAGCACAAATATCAAGGAGACGCCAAGTAAAGCCCACACATTCAGCAACTGCGGAATATTCAGGAGCAGAAGCCCGTTCATCACGATCATGATCGGATAATGGAAAAAATAAATTCCCATTGTGTTCCTTCCTATAAAAATGAAAGGATGCTTCTTGTCCGGCATCAGTACCAGCAATGCGAAAATAATAATAAAGGAAATCAGGTACATCATTCCCCTTACTACCATTCCTTCCACATCGTCCATGCCGCTTCCCAGATAGGAATGATTTCCACGGAAAATGGCTACCGGAATATTGTTGCCGATCATGTAATTGGTGGCAACAAACAGAAGGATAAAGGCAAACAGCGGTATTACGATCTTGCCTTTAAACTTACGGATTGCCCTGGTGTATTCACTTTTCCACAAATAGCCCGCTGCAAAGAACGGGAAAAATACTACGATTCGGGACGCTGATAAAAAGGTACTGAACTCTGCCCTGGTTCCTGCCCACAGTGCAAAAACAATGCTGAGAGGCACAATAAAACGGATTCTGCCAAATGCCTCAATGGTGAGGCGGTAGGCAAACAGCGCCAGCACATACCACATAACGGTTCCGGATGGTCTGAGCAGCTCGAAATCCATGCGGTTTCCCAGCCAGATCTGTGACGCCCATGTGAGCGTGTAGCCCAGAATATAGGGAATCAGCAGGTTCTTCACGTTCTTTAATACGTCCTGCGGCTTCTTGGAAAGATATCCGGAAACAAAAATAAAAGCCGGCATGTGGAATATGGTGATTCCGTACCAGATGAAGCGGACGACTTCGTCCTCTTTCACCAGCTGGAACGCTATAATATGGTTAAAAACAACAAGAAATATCAGCAATATCTTTATATTGTCTATCAGATACGAATATGGGATTTCCTGTTCCTTCGTATTTTCTTTCGAATTCTTTCTCATTTCCGTCACCCTGTAAAAATTTTATGAATAAAGGATAACATACTTTTGTAATTTTTGGAACAGTTTTTTAACATTTTGCAATATTTCCCTGTGTGCTTTCCCGGTTTTACTCCCCAAATACCTGCCCGTGCAGCATTTTTCCGGTTGGGGTGGCGGCAAGGCCGCCTTCGGCAGTTTCCTTCAGGGCGGCAGGCATAACATCTCCCACCTTTTTCATAGACCAGATTACTTCATCAGCCGGAATGGCACTTCGGATTCCTGCAAGGGCAAGCTCAGCTGCCACGAAAGCGCCAGCCACTCCGGAGGCGTTTCGCTTGATGCAGGGAATTTCCACAAGGCCTGCTACCGGGTCACATACAAGGCCCAGAATATTTTTCAGCGCTGTGGCAATTGCAGAACCGATCATGTCCGGGGCACCGCCAGCCAGTTCCACGATTGCAGCTGCCGCCATAGCGGAAGCAGAGCCGCACTCTGCCTGGCAGCCGCCCTGGGCTCCTGCAAGGGAAGCATTATTGGCGATTACCATTCCCACTGCGGATGCAGTAAAAAGGGACATGACGCATTCCCTCTCTGTAAGCTTGTACTGCTCCTGCATGGTCAGCACTGCTGCCGGCACGATTCCGCAGCTTCCGGCTGTAGGCGCCGCCACGATTCTTCCCATGGAAGCATTTAATTCCGATACTGCAAGGGCACGGTAGAGAGCGCCGCCAAGAAGAGGGCCGGTCAGGTTTTTCCCCTGTTCTACGGCAGTACGCATGCGGTAGGCATCGCCGCCGGTAAGTCCGCTGGTACTTTTCAGGTCCGGGGCGCTTCCTGGCTGGATGCAGGATGCCATAACCTGATAATTCTGCCGCATTTTTTCATATATTTCCTGCTCCGGCAGCTCCATCTGCTCTGCCTGCTGAGTAAGGACCAACTGGGACAGGCGGCAGTTATTTTCTTTAGCTGCATTTAACAGGGCTTCTATTGAATGGTAGTTTAATTCCACGATGAGGGTCTCCTTTTCATACGATTCCGCTTAAACCTTCTGCAAAATATGCTACAAAACAAACCATACAGATTGCAGAAATGATTATTTAAACGCGCTCAAGCAAAGTACTGGAATAAATATTTTCCAGCTGATTGATCTTCTCATTTAAGTCCGGGCCTAAGCAACTGTCGCTCTCGATGGTCATGACTGCCAGACCTCCCTTGGCTTCCCGCGCCAGATGGAAACTGCAGATATTGGCACCATATTCCGCCATGATCTCGGTCACGGCCGCAATGGTTCCAGGCGCATCTTTATGAAGAACGATCAGCGCCGGATTCTGCCCGGTAAGGGAAACCTCCATTCCATTCACTCGGGTGATCAGAATATTACCTCCGCCGATACTGCTGCCCCGCAAAGACACCTTTTCCCCGTCTTCGGCTGTCAGGGTGATTTCCGCCGTATTGGGGTGGGCATCTTCCAGTTCTCCGGTTTCAATCTGAATTTCCAGGCCTTCCCGCTTCGCTACATCCAGGGAAAAACGAATGCGCTCGTCATCGGTCTGCATCCCCAGGATTCCTGCCACCAGTGCCTTATCCGTTCCGTGTCCTTTATAGGTTTTCGCAAAGGAACCGTGCAAAAAGATATGCGCCTTCACCGGAGTTTTCCCAAGCAGAGCCCTGGTCACAAGACCAATTCTGGCTGCCCCTGCTGTGTGTGAGCTGGAAGGACCAATCATAACAGGACCTAAAATATCAAATACGTTCATAATATATCCTTTTCTGTTGTTTTTTATAAAACCTTATAGTTATAATTATAAATGAAATAATACTCCGGGACAAGGCATGATTTTACCTGAAATTCCTTCTGTTTTTACATTTTTTCACATTTCAACCGGATGATCGTTGTATTTCTCAAATTCTTTTTCCATTTGCTCCAGAATGTTAGTTCAGTTCCAAAATATTCGTGATAATTTCCCCCTGAGTATTTGCAGTATGATTTTTTTCTGATATACTGTTTTGTATCGGATCACATTCTTAGCTTGAAACAATAAACACTTAATCAGACCCGATAGGAGGAACAGACTATGGCAATCAACCCAATGAAATTACTGGAATTAAAAAATCTCTGGAGTGCCTTTACCAAACGACATCCCAAATTTCCTCAGTTTCTTTCAGCTGTACAGCGAGCCGGAATCCCGGAGGGAACTATAATCGAAGTACAAATCACCTCTCCTGACGGCAAAACCTTTACTTCCAACATGAAAGTAACCTCAGAAGATATAGATGCTGTGAAAAGTTTACAGAATTACCAATGAAAATTTAGCTAAATTTCATCTGATTTTTACGGTTTTTTTGCACAAAAAAATTGAATTTTTTGTGTAAAGATTGTATAATATATCTCAAAGAAATGAAAGTGAGGGTTCACCATGAAACAGAACAGTATGTTAGCAATGATTCTGGCTGGCGGCCGTGGCAGCCGTCTTCACGATCTTACCAACAAAGTGGCTAAACCGGCAGTCTCCTATGGCGGGAAATACCGTATCGTTGACTTTCCCCTCAGTAACTGCGCCAACAGCGGCATTGATGTAGTCGGCGTACTGACCCAGTATGAGTCAGTAGAGCTGAACAGCTATGTTGCAGCAGGCAGACGTTGGGGACTGGATTCCAAGGACAGTGGCGTATATGTACTTCCGCCCCGTGAGAAAGCAGATGCCGGACTTGACGTATACCGCGGAACAGCCGACGCGATTTCCCAGAATATCGATTTTATAGATCAATACGCTCCAGAGTATCTTCTTGTTCTCTCCGGCGACCATATTTATAAAATGAACTATGACAAGATGCTTGCTTATCACAAAGAGAGACAGGCAGATGCTACAATTGCAGTTATTGAAGTTCCTCTTAAAGAAGCCAGCCGTTTCGGTATTATGAATACTGACGGCGAGACAGACCGTATCACAGAATTTGTTGAGAAACCACCTGTACCACAGAGCAATCTTGCTTCTATGGGTATTTATATTTTTAACTGGAAGCTTCTTCGCAGGCTTCTCCTTGCAGATATGAAGAATCCGGAGTCCAGCCATGACTTTGGTAAGGATATTATCCCTACTCTTCTTGGCGATGACAAGAGGCTTTTTGCTTACCGCTTCAAAGGCTACTGGAAGGATGTCGGAACTATTGATTCCCTCTGGGAGGCAAACATGGATCTTCTCAGCCCAGATAATGAGCTTGACTTAAGTGACCGTACATGGACTATCTATACAGAGGATGTAACTGCCCTTCCGCAGTATATCGGTACAGAAGCCAAGATTCAGAATGCATACATAACCCAGGGCTGTATCATTGAGGGTGAAGTTACCAATTCTGTTATCTTTACCGGCGCAAAGGTAAGGCCCGGTGCCAAAGTAATTGACAGTGTACTTATGCCAGGTGCTGTTGTGGAAGACGGCGCTGTTGTAGTACGCGCTCTTGTTGCCAACGGTATTACTGTAGGCAAGGGTGCTCTGGTAGGAAGTGCAGACAGCGAGCACATCGAGCTTATTGCGAAACGTGTAAAGGGGGCTGAATAATATGTATAAGGCATTTGGAATTGTAAACTCATCATCCAAAAATATCAGAGTAGAGGGACTTGAAGACTACCGTCCAATCGGAGCATTCTCCTTCCTGGGCAGATATCGTGTTATCGACTTCCCGATTTCCAATCTGAGCAACAGTGACATCGACCGTATCCAGATTTACGTACAGGAAAAACCTCGTACACTTGTTTCACACATTGGTACAGGCCGTCATTATAATATTAACTCCAAGAGCGGCAGACTGCAGATTCTTTTCTCTGATACTGCCAAGAGAAATGACATCTATAATACAGATATCGCAGCTTACTATGAGAACCTTGAATGCATTGAAGCAATGCATCATGAATATGTTGTCATTACACCGGATTATATGGTATACTCTGCTGATTTCTCCACACTGATCGCGCAGCACATTGATTCAGGCGCAGATATCACCTTACTGTATCATTCTGTTGACAACGCTAAGGAAGCTTACCTGAACTGTAATATCCTGAATCTGAACAAACAGAGGGGTGTTCTCTCCATTGAGCCAAACCACGGCAATGCCAAGAACCGTAATATCTTCATGGATACCTATATCATGAAGAAGGATCTGTTAGTAGATCTGATCAAAAAGGCAAGAGCCACTTCTTCAGCCTTTACATTGACAGATATTATCAATGAGCTTCACAATGATCTGGATGTCCGCGGAATTTCCCATCGTGGATTCTTCGCTTCCATCACCGATTTCCAGAGCTACTACGATGCAAATATGGATCTGATCAACATCAAAACTGCTCAGACACTGTTTGATTCAGAGTGGCCGATCTATACACGTACAAACGATTCCTGTCCGACTCATTATTATGGCACGGCAGAAATCCGCAATTCCGTTGTTTCCAATGGCTGCCAGGTTGAGGGAACTATTGAGAACTCTATTCTCGGTCGTGGCTGCATCATCCACAAGGGTGCTGTTATCAAAAACAGCGTTGTACTTGCAGGCGCAGAGATTGGAGAAGGCGTACATGTAGAGAACCAGGTTGTAGACAAGCTGGCTAAGATTCTTCATGTGAAAGAAGTTGTTTCTGACCCGGCACTTCCGGGATACATTAAAAGAGGCGACATAATCTAAATGAAATTCTGACATAATTTCCTCTTACATAACAAAAATTGCCAGAGTCATATATCTTATGACTCTGGCAATTTTTTATTCACATAATGAAGCCCAAAAACAGCTATTAAATCAGATTCGCACCTGATCAAGAAGCTCATCCACCTTTCCCGGACGGCATACGCCTGAAACATTAAGCTCCAGCTTCACGCCAGGCAGTTCCATAAATACCAGGGATTCTACATTTTTGCGGATATCTTCAAGAATTCCCTCAAATTTATCATTAGAAATATCTGAAAATACCATCACAAAATTGTCCCCTGAATATCTCAGTTCATCTCCGTTTTCTCCAACAGCATCATGGATTACGCCGGCAACTCTGCGAAGCACATCATCCCCAGTCTGGTGCCCGAAGTTCTCATTAATTCTCTTAAAGTCCTTTATATCTGCCATAGCAACCGCCGCAACAGCTTCCATTCTGCAAAGCTTCTCTGTGTAATAGAATTTATTATATATACCGGTCACCCGGTCAAGATACATATTTTCTTTATGAATACGAACAGAACTAAGAACCTCTTCCTTGGAATATCCCTGAGGAACAAAGGTGTCATCTATTTTAACCACTAGTTCCAGGCAGCACGGCTTCCCTTCAATTTCCACATACATAGACACAATCTGGAAAGCCTCATTGTCTGCCGCTTCGATTTTCATCTTACGCTCTTTCGTACGCACACAAGATGCTGAAATACAATTACTGCAGCCCTCGTTACAGTTCCATACTGCATAACAGTCAAATTCTGTTTCCCATACTCTTCCGTCCTTCTCTACATGAATCATTTTTCTGGTAATCGGATTCACATAGCGGACCAAATCAAAGGTAATCTGCAGATACTGAAGAAGAACCCAGGCCTCTTCTCCGGAAACCGTAAATCCCTGCGCCTTGAACCTGTCATAAAAATTAGAGAAAGCAGCACTGCGTCCATGCTTTATAGCAATGTCTTTTGCATCACTTACAACACTATAATCTGCATCAATATCTGTTAGCTTGCCAACCACGCCAGTATATTCATTATTCTCTTCAGAAGCCCATATTACCTTGCAGTCACAGCGGTAACGTTCCGGAGTCCTGCCATCAAGAAAACGGATATCGCTGACCACATGCGGCATCTCTCTGGTTGCCTCCCTGATTTTCTTTGTGAGGCGATTCAGAGAATCTTTCTCAATAAGCCTTCCAAGAGCATCACTGGACAGAGGAGAAAGTATCGGCTCCGTAATCCCACTTCTTTTGGTCCCGGCTTTGTTCATATTCAGAATCGGTGGAGAAGCAGTGTATGTAAAGATAATATTATCAGAATTCTCTGCCAGAAAAGCAAGACTCTGTCTCTCATATTCTAACTGCTGAACAATTTTCTCAGAAGATTCCAGTTCAAAATCATGAAAACGATTCGCTATGTTCACCATATTTGTACCGTCATAGCGATGAGAATGGGATTTCAGGCTCATCTCCCGCTTCAGGGCACCGGAAATATCCAACAGGCACTCCAATAGAAGCGGATTAAATGCACCGCACTGTCCTGCCAGAATCATCTCAATCGCTTTCTCGTGGGAATAAGCCGCCTTGTAGCATCGTTCGCTGGTAAGCGCATCATACACATCAGCCAGAGAAACAGCCTGAGCAGAAATCGGTATTTCATCTTCCTTTAATCCATCCGGATAACCGCCGCCGTCATAACGCTCATGATGCCAGCGACAGATTTCATATGCTGTCTTCACAAGAGGTTCTTCCTTCTGTTCAAAAGGAAGCTGATCCAGCATATTGGCTCCGGCCATAGAATGCCCCTTCATAACAGCAAATTCTTCAGCAGTCAGTCTGCCCGGCTTGTTCAAAATCTCATCCGGAATGGTAATTTTACCAATATCATGAAGAGCAGATGCCGTACTGATCAGCCCGATTTGCTCTTTGCTGATAGCATAAGGGTTTTGTTCTTTCTGTACCAGATGTCGCAGAAGCATGTCTGTGATCACCTGAATGTGCAGAACATGAAGCCCGCTCTCGCCATTACGAAATTCTACAATATGAGAGAGAATGCTAACCATCAGCTTGCTGCTCTTCTCTCTTTCGTAAATTTGATTCGTTACAATTCTTGTCATTCGGCGCTGCTTTGCTCCCAGCAAAATCGCATTGGCAGAACGCCGGCGAACCATATTTCCATCAAAGGGCTTGCCTATAAAGTCGGTCACTCCCAGATCATAGCCTCTCTTAATATATGCCGGCGAATCCTCTGCCGAAATAATAATTACCGGAATATAATCAATCCAGTGTTCCTTGTTCATATATGCAAGTACTTCAAAGCCGTCCATCTGAGGCATAACAAGATCCAGAAGCACCAGAGAAAGCTCTTCTGCGTGCTTCTGCAGATAATCTACCGCCTTAACACCATCATTAGCCTGCACAATATCATATTCATCTTCCAGAATTGCAGCCAGAAGATCTCGATTCATCTCAGAATCATCTGCAATAAGAATCTTCTTTCTTCGCTGTGTTACCATTTCACTCATGTACATATTCCTCTGCAGGTGTGGTTTACCCCCCCCCCACCGTTCTATTTTCAAATTTTACAGCATTTCATAATTCTGGATACTATCAGTTTCCAGCATCCTCGCCTCATCCAACAGCTTCAGATAGATATTTTCAGTTTAACAGTCTACTATATTAATGTCAACAGCATTCCCCACAAAAAATCCAGATTCTCTCATACTCTTGCACAATCCTACACCTTATTTTATAATAGCGGTGCATATCTGTTTATACCAATGATAAAAACAGGAGGATTTCCATGCAAATTACAAGACCTGATTATTATAAAGAATTCACCTGCATTGCAGATGTCTGTCCCGATACCTGCTGTGCAGGCTGGCAAATTGTCATTGATGAAAAAAGCCTGAAGAAATATCGCCGTGTAAAGGGGCCTTTCCGGGGACGGCTTCACAATGACATTGACTGGAAGGAGCAGGTTTTCCACCAGTATCATAGACGCTGTGCATTTTTAAATGAAAAGAATCTCTGTGATATTTACAGCGAAATCGGAAAAGAAATGCTGTGCGATACCTGCCGAAAATACCCCCGGCATATTGAAGAATTTGAAGGACTTCGGGAATATTCCCTTTCCCTTTCCTGTCCGGAGGCTGCACGCATCCTTCTTGGAAAAAAAGAAAAAACCACCTTCCAAACTGCAGAGGTTCCGGTACCTGAGGAAACCTATGAGGATTTCGATTACCTGCTTTTTACGGCACTTATGGATACCCGCGACTTCTTTCTGGAAATTGTACAGAACCGGCAAATCCCTATGAAGCTTCGTCTTCAGAAAATACTGGCTGCTGCCAGTGACTTCCAGCGCTGCCTGGACAAAAATGAACTTTTTAAGTGGGAAGATATCCGCCAGCGCCATAAAGCGTCCGGATTCGGAGAAGGTTTTTCAAACAAAGTAAAACAACATATAAATCAAAAGGATACACCAGAGCAGCTGTTTAAAAAAATGTGGAAAACGATTGTTCCGGAAATGGAAGTTTTAAGACCCGGATGGCATGATTTTTTAAATAAAGCCTTAAGCGCTCTTTACGGAAAATCTGCTCCGGCTTATTTGGAGCACAAAGACGATTTCTCAAAAGCCTATCCGGACTGGAATATTCAGGAAGAGCAATTACTTGTGTACTGGATTTACACCTATTTCTGCGGTGCAGTTTATGATGAAGAAATTTTTGCCAAAATAAAAATGGCTGTAATCTGTACCCTGCTGATTCACGAGCTTGATATTGGCACTTATCTGAAAAACGGACGCATTTTTTGTCTGGGAGACCAGATTTCCATCTGCTACCGATTCTCCAGGGAACTGGAGCATTCAGACCTGAATCTGAACGCTCTTGAAAATCTGCTTGCTTCAGATAAGCTGTTTTCTCTGGAAAATATGCTGAAAATATGCTGAAGCCATATAGCTTTGGCATATTCAGCCTTACAATCTTTATGCAAACCCAAGGAGGAATTCACCATGTCTGCATCCAAGATTACCATTCGCCCTGCCACGCCGGATGACGCCGAGGCACTGCTCTCTATTTACGCTCCTTATGTAGAGCAGACTGCAATCACCTTTGAATATGAGGTTCCGTCAGTCGAAGAATTTCGGGATCGAATCGTACATACCCTAAAGCTGTATCCCTATTTGGTTGCCCAGCGGGAAACCAGCACCAACAGCAACGCTTCCACAGAAATCGTAGGCTACGCCTATGCAGGTCCGCTCCATGCGCGTGCTGCCTATGCCTGGTCTGTGGAAACCTCCATTTATGTAAAAAAAAGCGAAAAAAAATCCGGGATCGGCAAGGCACTTTACTCCGCTTTGGAGAAAGTCCTTGCCGCCCAGAACATTACGAATGTAAATGCCTGCATTGCCAGCCCGGAAACAGACGATGAATATTTAAACCATAACAGTATTCAGTTCCACCAGCACCTTGGTTATTCCATGATAGGTGAGTTTCATAAATGCGCCTACAAATTCGGACGGTGGTACAATATGATCTGGATGGAGAAGATGATCGGCAGCCATCATCAAGAGCAGCCGGCAATGATTCCCTTCCCGGAAGTCACGAAGCTTTAGAATTCCCCTTCAGGCTTTATTTTTTCTTCAGCCAGAAGAAACCATAGGCCGGCACATTAACCCCTGCTGCTTCCATTTCCTGACCTGTGATCAAATCCTTATACAATCCGTCACGCTCATTAATCCAGGCTGTCTTGTCATATTCACTAAAATTAAACAAACCGTAGATTTTCTCGCCCTCAAAATAGCGTCCGATACAAAGGATGCTATTGTCCCAGGTCTCTACTGTCCAGGTATCTGCATTTGTCATAAATGCTTTTTCATTCTTGCGGATCTTCTCCAGCTGATTCAGTCGTCTGTTCAGCTGGCCTTCTACGGTTCTTGGATTATCACTTTTTGCCGCCAGTTCCCAGTTCATCACACCTCTGTGAATGTAACGGGAATCCGGCGCTTTGTGCGGATCCAATTTGTAAGAATAATCATTCACCTGTCCAATCTCATCACCGCTATAAATAACCGGAATTCCAGACTGCATAAACATATAGGCATGAAGCATTACATCCATCTGGATTGCCTTTTTCATAGCCACTTTGTTCTTCTCGAATCCAGCTTTCTCAATTCCACACATGGATGCTGTCGTTCCACAGAATCTTGCATCTCCTGTAACCGGATCCTCATTATAAAGAACACCACGGCTATTGCTCTCCCCCGCAAAGCCCTGGAAATAATCATTCAGATATTTCTTATGAGAGCGCTCTTCAATTCCCTCCTGGCTAAGAGTTGCATAATCCAGCCCCCATCCAATATCATCATGACAACGCAGATAGTTCAGAAATACATAATCCTTAGGCAGGCTGTTCACAATGTCCAGCTGCTTCTTCAGCAAACGAACATCTCTGGTTGCAACTGTATGCCAGGTAGTTGCCATTGTGGTTACATTATAAAGCATATGGCATTCCGGCTTCTCCACGGTTCCAAAATATGGAACAACCTTTTCCGGCTCCATAACAACCTCTCCCAAAAGCAGAATTCCCGGGCACACAATCTCACTGATCAGACGCATCATGCGCACAATAGTATGTACCTGTGGAAGGTTCCGGCATGGGGTGTTCAGTTCTTTCCATATATATGGCACCGCATCGATTCGAATAATATCAATACCTTTATTTGCAAGGAAAAGGAAGTTGTACATCATTTCATTGAACACACGGGGATTTCTGTAATTCAGATCCCACTGATACGGATAGAAGGTTGTCATTACGTAATGTCCGATTTCCGGCAGCCAGGTAAAATTACCAGGCGCTGTGGTAGGAAATACCTGTGGTACGGTTTTCTCATAAAGGGACGGAATATACGGATTGTCGTAGAAGAAATATCTGCTCATATATTCCCCATCACCCTGACGGGCTTTTTTTGCCCATTCATGATCCTCTGAGGTATGATTCATAACAAAATCCATACATACGCTTATGCCTTTTTCATGGCATGCACCGGTAAGCTCCTCCAGATCTTCCATAGTTCCAAGCTTTTCCTGAACCTTTCGGAAGTCTGCCACTGCATAGCCCCCATCAGAGCGGCCCTCCGGTGTATCAAGGAACGGCATCAGGTGAATGTAGTTTACATTGTTCTTTTCCAGATAATCAATTTTGCTTTCCACACCCTTCATGTTTCCGGCAAAATTATCAATATAAAACATCATGCCAAGCATATCATTTTTCTTGTACCAGTTCGGATCTGCCTCGCGTTTTAAATCCAGGTTCTTCAAAGTATCTGTACGCTCCTGGTAAAACGCCTGAAGCTGACCGCATAATTCTGCAAACATAGAGCCATTTCCATAAAGCTCCATGTACAGCCAGCGCAGCTCATCAATCTTCCTCGCCATACGGTTATCGAAAATCCCCTGTGTGTCAGGCTTAACTGCTTTTCTTTCCTTCTCTGCTGATACTGTTTTTTCTGTTTTTATCTCTTTCGCTGTTGGTACTGTCTTTGCAGCAGTCTCAGCTTTTACTGTTCTTTTCTTTCTTCCTCTCTGGTTCACGTTCTTTTCCTCCTCATACCTGCCACCAGATAATTTTCCTGATTTATTTTCGCAGCTCATACCGGGTAACATCCATTTCCACCTTACCATCTGCAAAGAAGGAAATTCCGTCTGCTTCCAGATCTGTATAAAGGGTAGCTGTAAGCACATGCTCTCCATCATTTACAAAAATCTCTGCACTATAGCGATCCAGGATCAGACGAAGCTTCAACTCCCCATTCTCGCTGTTCACAAGACTTCTTCTCTGATGAATGATTGCTCTTCTGGAACCGGAGAATTTACGGTCAATTTTCAGTATAGATTCATAAGGACGGAAGCTTACTGCAGTATGATAGGTTTCATTCTGAGCAAAACGAACTGCAAATTTCTTATAAATATCCTGTGCATCTCCAGGACGAAGTGTGATCTCCATATCCACACATCTGCCGGATACACCGTCCAGACGGATTACATCCTCAAAAGTAACATTTTTGTACTCTACTTTGTTTGTGCGAAGGTTCTCCAATTCACGGACAGGTTTCTGGATCAGTCTGCCATCCTTAATAGAAAGCTCTCTTGGAAGGCTCATCTGTCCAAACCATTTGCCCTTTGGAATTCTATTATTCGCACATGTATCCCAGTTCTGCATCCAGCCAATCATAATTCTTCTGCCGTCCGGCGCTTCCACTGTCTGCATTGCATAATAGTCGATACCATAGTCTACTGCCTGGTTCTTTTCCGGAATAAAGGTCTTTGTTTCCTCATCAAATTTACCGATAAAGCAAAGAGTTCCATCACCATTGTGATACTCAAATCCTTTAGGAAGCATATCCTGCGGACTTACCAATACCACATCCTTTCCATCCAGTGTAAAGAAATCCGGGCACTCCCACATTTTTCCGAAGCCGCCATCATTAGAAAGCATAACGGATTCAAATTCCCAGTTATATCCATCTGCACTCTTATAGAGAAGAATACGTCCTCCTGTACCATCCATTCTGTCATTTACCATCACACAGCGATACGTGCCATCCTCACATTTCCACATCTTAGGATCGCGAAAATCAAAAGGACTGCTGTTCTTTGGCATATCTTCCACAGTCAGAATCGGGTTTCTCACATCCTTCTCATAGTCCATTCCATCTCCAACTGCAAGGCTCTGTGTCTGAATATCACGGACACTGCCGTCCGGCTGCGCTTCTTTACGCACACTGGTATACATAAAAAGCTGCTGTCCATCCGGAAGCTCAAGGGCACTTCCTGAAAAGCATCCAACATAATCATATGGCATATCCGGAGCAATAGCTGCCGGAAGGTATTCCCAGTGCAGAAGGTCCTCACTTACCGCATGTCCCCAATGCATTGGACCCCACTGAGAATCATATGGATAATACTGGTAAAATAAATGAAATTTGTCTTTATAATAAGAAAAGCCGTTAGGATCATTCATCCAGCCAACTCTTGGAGATAAATGAAATTCCGGTCTCTCCTGGGCTGTGATATTCTGTGCCATTGCTTCTTCATATCTTCTGGCATCTCGTAAAGTCTGACTTGTCATATTTTTATCTCCCTATAGTAGTTATGGGGTCCAAAAATATCGCTATCATTGGGCCCCATGTGTATTCGTTGTTAACCTTTGACTGCTCCGGAGGTAACACCCTCAACAATGTAACGCTGCAGGAACAGATATAATACCAGGATCGGAAGCATTGCCAGAAGGAGGGCCGCCATTACCAATCCAAGGTCTGTTGAATATGTACCATAAAATGCCTGTGTGGCGATTGGAAGTGTGTACAGCTCCTTACGTCCAAGAACAAGGCTTGGAAGAAGGTAGTCATTCCAGAATGCCATTGCATCAATAATTGCTACTGTTGCGATGGTTGGTTTCAGAAGCGGGAATACAATTTTCCAGTAGGTCTGCCATCTGGTACATCCATCAATAAGTGCTGCTTCTTCCAGTTCCAAAGGAATGCTGGTATGAATAGCTCCGTGGAACATGAAGGTTGCCATAGAAAGTGAGAATCCGATGTGCATAAGAATCAGGGTGATTCTGCTGTTCAGCACACCAAAGATACCGCCGTATAAGGATACCAGAGGAATCATAAGTACCTGGAACGGAATAACCATAGAAGCAATCATTAAGGAAAACAAAAGTCCGCATGCTTTCCATTTGTTACGAACAATTACAAACGCTGTCATTGCTGAAAGCAGAATTGTAAAGATTGTAGAAATTGTAGTGATCATCAAAGAGTTTGTGAAGGATGTAGCAAAATTCATCTTCTTCATGGCATCTGTAAAGTTGGTCAGAATAAATCCATGAGAACCAATCAATGCTAACGGATCTGCTGTGATATCACCTTTGGTTTTAAATGCATTGATGATAACCATAATAAATGGGAAGATGAAGGCAAGAAACAGGATGACCAGCACTGCCATTGTAATAAAATGGGTGACTTTCTTTTTCTGAGCTGCTTTTTTGTTTTCGTCCATTATGCTGCCACCTCCCCTTTCTTACCAATATAAACCTGAGTAACACCTACTATTGCGCAGACAACAAACAGAACCAATGCCTCTGCCTGGCCAGTACCATAATTTTTATAAGAGAACGCCTGATTGTATACGTGCATTGCTGCCATTACTGAAGAGTTGAAGGGTTCACCCTTTGTCAGGGAAAGGTTTACATCGTATACCATAAAGCATCTTGTGATCGTAAGGAACAGACACTGTACGAAGGATGATCTCATAAGCGGAATCGTCACGTTCAAGGTTGCCTGAGTCTTAGTACATCCATCAATCTGTGCAGCTTCCATAAGGCTCTTGGATACGCTCATGAATCCAGCTACATAGATCAGCATCATATATCCGGCATACTGCCATACAGATACTATGATCAAGCAGGCCATAGCACCGTTTGTGGTAGCCAGCCAGGAGGTGGAAAGTGCTCCTACAGAAAGAGATTTTCCAAGTGCAACAAACGCACGGTTAAATACGAATTTCCAGACATAACCAAGTACGATACCACCAATCAGGTTCGGTACGAAGAAGCCTGCGCGGAAGAAGTTCTGTCCTTTGATTCCGCTGGTCAGAAGGTATGCAAGGAAAAATGCGACTACGTTTACCAGAATTACGGCAATAACTGAATAAATTAATGTACGGCCAAGTGCCTGCCAGTAAGCTGCATCCTGGAATGTGGCAATATAGTTTGCCAAACCAACAAATGGTTTCTCTTTTGAAACACCGTCCCAGCTTGTGAAGGTAAGATATAATCCATAAATAAATGGAAGGATTACAACTGCACAAAACAGAACAGTGGAAACGCCAGCAAACATCAAATACTGTTTTACTTTATATTTCATGGTGTTTCTTTCCATGATCACGATCCCCTTTCCCTTTTCTTTTTCCCCTTTTCCCTGCTTTTTTGGTGCTTGGCCTCCAAGAGGGAAAGAGACCGCACGCCGCATGACACAGGCGTGCAGCCTCTTGAAGGGGGGTGGCATATTTCTATATTGAAACAGAACTATGAAGCTTTTTAGTGTTCTACAGGAGTAGTGTTCTGCCAGTAGTTCTCAAGCTCAGCTGCGAACTCTGCTCTGTCAACCTGTCCTGCAAGATATTTCTGGAAGATTGCACCGCACATGGAGATGTGATCATCCGGAAGGTAGTTGTAGTTCGGAATCAGAGCACCTTCATCTGCATATTTCTTAACAGATTTTCCAAGTGGATCGGAAACTTCTTTCTCATTGTTGGAGAATGCCGGAACAAGTGCACATGTCTCTGCGATGAAGCTCTGTCCTTCATCGGAATCAGCAAGCCATGTAAGGAAATCCTTAGCTGCCTGACGCTGCTCATCACTTGTAGCATCGGAAGAATCAATCATCATAAATTTGGAACCTCCACCAACAAGCTTCTCATTGGAGCCGTCATCTGTGTTCTGTGGTACTGGCATCATTCCCATGTTCTCTGTGTAATCATAAGCGTTGATTACAGACCAGTCCCAGTTTCCTCCGAACAGGAATGCGATCTGTCCCTCGGCAAGCATCATCTCAGTTGTCTCGCGCTCTGCAGCAATTGCAGAATCTTTAGCGTAGTTGTTCTCCATCATCACATCGAAGAAATCCATAAGAGAATTGAATTTCTCATTGTTTGCAAGATCAGCTGTTCCTTCATGAAGGGATGTGATAAATGCTTCTACATCCGGCTGCTCTTCATAGATCTCAGCAAGGAAGTGAGCTGCAAGAGACCAGTCCTCTTTCATGATTCCGGTAGGTGTCTCCATACCGCCTTCTTTAAGCTTCTCAAGAAGCTCTTTAAAGGAGTCCAGTGTCTTGTAGTCATCCGGATTGAAGGTCTCACCTGTGATTGCTTCAATTGCATCTGCGTTGTAAATAAGTCCACGTGCCTCAAGGCAGGTTGGGAAGCCATTGATCTGTCCGTCTACGCCGATTGCATAATCTGTCTCGTTAACCCAGCTCTGATCACTTAAGTCGATTGCATGGTCTGCTGCCAGTGAATAGATGTCTTTCGGATCTACCATAGAAATTGTGTATGGATCGTCTGCAGAATATCTGGTAGCCAGATGTGCAGATACTGTATCACTGCTGTAATAAACCTCTACGCCAACTCCTGTCTCTTCTGTGTACTCAGCAGCCTTCTCTTCGAACTGGCTCTGAACCTCCATTTTGGAGTTGAAAATTGTGATGTTCACATCATCTGCCATAACCGGTACAGCTGCGCCTGTCATCATTGCTGCTGCGGTTGCCACTGCGATTACCATTGAAATACGTTTTTTCATTTCTTTCTTCCTCCTATTTTTTACGTTCTCTTTGACGTGTTCTTGATGATTGTATGATAGCATTATGGTCTAAATATGTCAAGCGGTTGTCATATATTTTTTCTGTTTTAAAGTCATTTTGTTAGAGTTATACTATTTCATCATTCCGTTTTTGTGCATTTTTACATGCTAATTTTGGTGGATTAAATTTAATTTTATATTTTCTTTGTTTTTTTCAAAATTTAGCATCTTTTTTATCGCAACCGCATGTCATTTTAACCTTCTGCAAAACCATTAAAGGCGTTCTTTCCTCAAAAATAAAAATATCAGATAATAAACTTCCCGTAATATAGAAGTCTAATATCTGATATTTAACACTTTCATAATTCTTCTTCCAACAGCAAATAAGCACTGCGGAGCATGAATCAGGTTGTTCCGCGCTCAACCAGGGTCACAGGAAATACCGTCTTGGTAGGAACCACCTTCCCCGCATCAATCTGTGCAATGGCAGAGACAGCCATTTCTGCCATCTGTTCCACCGGCTGGTGAATCGTGGTAAGACCCGGACTTGTAAACTGCGCAATATTTACATCATCAAAGCCTACGATTTTCAACTGCTCCGGTACCTCAATACCAAGATTACTGCATGCCTGCAGCACATGTGCACCAATTACATCCGAGCTTGCAAACACGCCATCCACATCTGGGTGCTCCATAAGTGCCTTCCGCACAAATTCATAGTATTCAAGGGAATCAAAAAGCCCCTTATCGGTTACTATAACCACATTGTCAGTCTTCGTTCTTTTACACGTATCCCTAAATGCAACCTCACGAAGATCGCCGGGCATCTGTATATCTACCCCGGCACTCACTCCGCCAATATACATCAGCTTCCGGCATCCCTTTTGGATCAGAAGCTCTGTTGCCATTACTCCGCCCTGGTAGTTATCGCATTCAATCCCGGAGGTTCCCTCATCCATAGAGCGCTCCAGGGTAATCAACGGAAAATCCAGGCCCTTAAACTTCTCAGTCTCAAAGCTGCCGCTGCAAACAATAACACCTGCTACTCTTCCGCTTTTACACATTTCAATGCACTGCTCTTCCCGCTCCTCCTTATATCTGGAAACAAAGAGCATAATGCGATATCCATGCTTCGCCGCCTCCCGTTCCAATCGGCTTAACACCTTAGCGAAATAAGGATGTTCAATATTGGGGAGAATAATTCCAATGGTATTGCTCTTCTGCTTGGACAGGGCACGGGCTGTTTCGTTCGGCTGATAATTCAGGTCTTTCATTACCTGATACACCTTTTCCCTTGTTTTGTCACTGATATATCCTCTGTTGTTCAATACTCTGGAAACGGTTCCCACCGTAAGACCAGATGCTTTTGCTACATCCTTAAGTGTTGCCATATGTAAGTCTCCTTTATTGTGTTCCGCAGATAATACAATAATTCAACGAAATATTCTAATAATTTTTCATGTTGTCTCTAAGTTGATTTTATCATCTGGCAACTTGCTATGTCAACCGATAAATACAGGTTGGATTTACGTCAAAAAAACGCAGACACATGCTGTGAGGCTGCGTTTTGGAAAATTATATTTTACATCCATCCGGAGTCCATGTTGCTGCAGGCCATGACGATACTGTCGATTCCCAAAAGGATCAGGTAAAAGCCGATAATGAAGCCTATGGAAAACAGGGCAATGACTGGCCAGATGATCATCAGACAGCCAAGAATGATTCCCACAATGTTCAAAATCATCGTAAAATAATAGAAAAATTTTCCAGCCAGACGAACAAGAGGGAGATGGGTCAGTCTGGATACGGAATGGGCGATAAACCAAATCGGAAGAAGCATAATAGTAATCAGTTCTCCGGCATTTGGGTACATCAAAAGCATCAATCCGGCAAGAATGCTAAGGATTCCCGAAACCAGCGAAATGGTAGGACCAAAACCAATATAGCGGTCTGTTTTCGCATAAAATACAATATCGGAAATTCCGGTAACTACTGCCAAAAAGCCATAAACCACTGTGACACCACGAATCATATTTCCAGGATTGATCAGCGTATAAATTCCAAGAAGAATCAGCAGGATTCCCTCAATGAGTTCCAGCCAG
>OLON01000581.1_pt1 | contig 24968 bp, 19 predicted proteins | sample 1672691 | NCBI WGS metagenome assembly OLON01 (sample SAMEA3136714, study PRJEB25190) | human gut metagenome | biome: human gut; feature: human-associated habitat; material: faeces | place: Austria | collected 2013
GATTCCTGTATGACATTTTCCATAATTGCTTCAGTTTATCCATTTTTAAGAAACGATAGATTCTTTTTTGAATGTCTGATTTTCTTTCAGGGAAATTATAGTGGATTCTGAAGGATGTCGTAGTTTTGCATGCGGACAGATTTTATCACCTCCAGATAAGAAAAGCAGTCAATCGTGTAGACTGACTGCTTTGTAAATATCAGTATTAAATTGTAGAACCAGAAGCTGTCTGACTTTCGTAAAATGTTTTCAATACAATTTCATTAAATCGAGAAAATTCTGATTCGGCTTCAAAACCAACAGAATTAATATCCAACGATAATGTTTCTCCCTCAACATCGGAAGTTTCTATCACTTCACTTAAAAAACCTGTTCGTTGTAAACGCTTAAATACAGAATCTACATCTCTGTCTGGAAATTTTTTTCGAAATTCCGTACAAAATTTTCTCCAATTTTGATATACTAATCGCCCGTTGTATTCATTTGAAAACTCTTTAAAAAATGATAAATATTCTAATTCTCTATAGGAAAGCGTGTTTATTAATTCTATATATTCTTCAAACTCATCTGTTGATATTTTTTCTTTTCCATTCAAATATCCATTTGTTAGTAAATTTCCATAGAATTTTACCTTATCTCCATTCAACACTTTATTTACAGCATTCCTTGTTTTTGCAAAACTCATAATAAATTCTACATCATTTACCATGTCTGATGTAACTGACCCAACAGATGCATTATTAATAACTTCTAAAAGTTGTTGTTGCTTTCTATTTTGAAACTCTGTTAAAGTATATTCTAAAGAATCATCTATTAAATCACCGAGAAACGGAACGGTTTTTATTGATGAAACAAATGCTGAAATTACTGGGTTATGTTTTACATCTGTCATTGTAGCTACATTTTGAAGATCGAGTTTTACATTTTCTATCTTTTCTTTTGAATCCATATTGTTATCCTCATTTTTCGCACTTTAACTATGCAATTAAAATTATTGCTATATCATGCCTTATAATTAAGAATTTATCCCCTGCAATAACTTTTTGCCTTGTTTTTCTTCCTACGGATAACCTTTTTGTCAATCTACTATGACGGCATTTAATATATCGTTTCAATTCAGACAATAGCAATAAACTTCTTTAATTCCATTTCATATTCTTTTTCATGCACCTGCTCACGAACTCTGCAAACATATCCGACGGTTCCATAGTACCAGTATAATTTGGGGCTTTGTATATTCTTCTGAGTTCATTTGGCATCCTTTTCTCAAAAAAGTACACCTCATAATGCCATGCATTCACATCGTCTTCGTTGCTCAGACCATTTAGTTTTTTCACACCAGCCTCTGTAAAATTTCGTTTCCTTTTTTGATCAAAACCTATTAATTTCTTATAATCTTCCCAAAGAACATTTTCTGCTGCCTTTCTGAGGGTAAGCATTTCTTTTCGTTGAAATTCTGCAGAATTTTTGCAATTTGCTTTTAGCAGGATTTGATTTCCCAGAATATTATAAAATAGATCTTTCTGTTTTTTATATCGGTCGATCAGTTTATCCATCCAACGGTCAACAATCTCTGCCCGGTCTGCAGATCCTTCGATTTTCAACACCAGCTTATTCAGTCCCTGGTAAATTTCTTTTTCCAATATATCCAGAGCATCAATCAACTTTTCATAATCTTCTTCTGACTCTGGAACAGAGCGTCCCTCAAGAACAGTTGCTATCCAGTTTTCATACTGATTTCTCTCTTCCTGGTACAAGGGTCCAAGAACTGTATTCACATTATGCGCCAGAATATGACGCATGCAAGCCACAAGATCTACTTTTTCCAATAAAGGTTCCACGAGATTTTTCCAGTTTTTTCCCCAATTTTGCTGTGCAACATTTTCATTTTTCCCGATCAGAACAGATTTTAGATTCCATTCATATAGCATAAAACAGCTGTCACGAAGTGCTTTGTAAAGTTCTAAGATCTGCTGATAGTATTGTCCCTCTTTCGTAATTACTTTATATGTCTCTGGATACTCTTCATTGTAGGAGGCAAATAAAAACAGTCCCGGATCCAGTTTTTCAGATACTTTTTTATTCAGCTGCTGCGTTCCATGCCTTATCGTAATGTCCATTACTATTTTCCCACCTTTATCATCCTGATTTCCTCTGTGTACATTTTAAATCCGGTATAATGAAGTCCCAATTCCAGAGGTGTATACTTATCAAAGATTCTTCCCTCTTTGATCTCTGTATTATTTCTTCCTACATATAGTAAAATACCTTTCTCAGCTCCTGGAAAATGTATTTCATTCACCTTAATAATTGCATTTGGATTTTTTGTCTTCAGAACTCTTCCAGTATAAAGATATGGTTTGCCATATTCATTACAGTAAATATACGGTGTCCTCATACGATCTTCTTTATATCTGTAAAAATTATGTTCTTTTATTTTTTCCATAATTTTCCAGCATTGCTGGTAACTCTTTGTCACCTGTAAGGTTGCCAGCGCGTATACAAGTACGATACTTGGCATAGAACATTCCCCTGCAAGATCCACATACCGTTTACACAAGCTTTGCAATTGATTCCACTGTAGTGTCTTCATAGCAATATGCTGACATTCTCTCTTGCCCGTCATCGGTTTTCCGGAATATGCCATCCACATCACACGAATCAGCATCACCAGCGAAGCTGTGTTTTCCATCACACAAGATACATATTCCGGTTTTTGCAGAAATTGCATAACTTTCAAACATTGCTCTCTTTCCTCCGTCGACAGATCTTCCTGTATCTGCAAAAGACTGCCCGAATCTTTTTTCAGCTCTTTCCGGCATACAAAAAGTAAACCGGCGGGGTTTTGATTCTCCAGCATATGCTGGAACATTTTATAGAACGGTGTATCCATTCCGTTTTCTACTTCTTCCATGGAAACTTCAAAATTTCCTTCCTTTTCCCGGATCCATGCAATCCTTGTATCTACGTCATCTCCTGGTTCTCCCTTATTAATCAGTTCATTGCTCTCGGCCATATCTGCAACATTACTGATTTCGGCCAAATATTTCAACTTTCTTTCCTGAGCGACTTCCACATTCTCGTACTCCTGCTGAAAACACTTAAATAATGTATTATAATAATGACCATTTCCCGGATCACTGTTAATAACGAGTTGCATTTGTCTGAAAATACTCGTATATGGCTGGGTAAACATACCATTTTCCCATACATTATCCGGTTCTGTTTTCATCACTTCTTTACAATATCGGAAATACTTTTTTTCCAGATTATTTGCCTGAATATTTCCAAGTACCATCTCATTCACCAGATTATTCCGAGTACGCTGAATCTGTCCTAAGCCACCATATACAGCAAGGGCTCTTTCATTCTGTCCATACAGTGCTTTCATCTCGTCCACTTTTTCCATAGCCAGTTCCAGAGACTCTTTCATTTTTCTTAGACGATTTTCATATTTTTCTTTAGAATAAATATCCTTCGCCTGCTCTATATCCCAAGCATCCCGTTCCGCGCTTTCTTTTCCTCTTACTTCGCGATCCCAGGACTGTCTGTAAAATTCCCTTGAAAAAGAAATTTCTGCAATTGCAAATCCTCCGTCATAATCCGGAACTTTCCAGTAATTTCTTATCTTTTTCAGCTCTCCCAGAATCACTTCTAGCGAGGCCAGCATCTCCCAGTGCGCCTGATAACGCTTCCCGTTTTTCTTAAATTCCGGAAAGACTGTATTTGGTCCGATCAGTTTCAAAAGGGCGAGCAGGGACTTCTTAAATCTCATATCTTCATAATTATTTTCCCGATAATCCTCTCCATAGAATTCCATTAACTGTACAATTATGCGTAGCTGTTCTTCTATATTCTCTACAACCTGTCCAGATGAATCCCCTTCCAGATACAGTTCCGCTTCCAATGGATTGCGGAAACGAAATGCGAAGTCCCCTTCTTCATTAGTTCTTCCATATAGAATCCATGGAATTGACTCTGTCAATACCAGAAACAGTTCTTTTTGCCTGTTTTCTGTAGAATACACTACATTATCCAACATTTCATCCAGATCCAGCATCTTAACTGCGACATGATATGGAACCGACAGTTTAAACTGACTGAATAGCGCAATACAGGTGTTAAATCTGTCCAATTTCTTCTGTTGTGCCGGTTTTATTTCTTCCAAATACGCTTTTTGTTCACTCAATTCTTCATAAAGATCATAATCAAACTCTTCCTCATTATCTGTGTTTTCTAATGCTGCCAACATTTTTTCTATATCATCACGACAATGATGCAGTAACAGATTGGAATCATCGATATTACTACATATTTTATTCAATCTGTTCTGTACATATTTACCGACCATCACATGTTCATGATCCAGCCCTCCGATCAGTTTGGGGCGTAACAACGTTGTCAGATAATAAAAATACATAAAAATATCATCATCATAGTTTTTCTGAATCTGTTCAAAAATATTTGTAAGTGCTTTTCCAGGAATTCCGGAATATTCCCGGAAAATTTGTTTTAAATGATTCTGCTCTTTTGCCGACATCCTTCTATCTGCTTTAATATAATATCCATCCGTATCTGCAAACAAAAAATGTTCTTCACTTTCCGCAGCTTTCTGATATCTTACCGGTACAAATTCATTTTCTTTTTCCACAAACCGATAGATGGAAACAGTCCTCTTTTTTTCTGTATTTCGGTACAGGATGACAGGATCCAGAGTCTGATACTCATAGGCACTGCCAACCAGAACAAAACGGCGCCCCGTGCTGGTTAAACTGTGAATCAGTTCCTGAAACTGGCTCATATGCTTATAAGAAGAACAGTCCCAGAAAATGAGCACTTTGTTATCTGTCTTATTATTTAACAGTTCTACCAGATTCTTTACTTTGTTTATATCCTCCTGACTCAGCATATCTCCATTTTCCGAATCCTTTAAAAACAGTATTGGATACTGATGTTCTTGATAGAACTTATAGGCCAGTGCACCCAACACAACACTTTTGCTGCTTCCCGATGCCCCTGTCAAAATGATCGGAACATCCCCCTCATCTCTTTTTTGTGGAAGTTTATGATTGCTTATCAGCTTTCGGCGAATCACCGTCTCCAACAGCTTCGCATAATCCCTTTCCACATAAAAATAACTTCTTTTCTGGTAGCCTACCCACTGTGGTCCATCTGTTGCGCTCTTTTCAAGAAAATCCAGGAAAAAATCAATATAAGATGCCTTTCCATTTGGTTGGATGACTTGCATGCATTCCTCTGTAACAAGAAAGCAAAAATCATCGTAAGTTGTATTCAATTCTGCAACAGGAATGGTATACATTTCCTCGTTACTGTAAAAGGTATGAACATACCCTCTATTTTGCGGATTATAAATCGGAAGGTTGCTTTTTAATGTACTATTGAGTAGGATTTCTGCTAATGACTGCTCATACGTCTCACAATTCATATGATGTGCCATGTTTTGTATATCTGTATCCTTCTCCTTAACACCATAAAATTCTATATATTTATAGCCTGTCGAACGTTTCAGAAAACTCGCAAATATTTTTGCCGGTACCTCATCTACTGACTGTGGCTTGTATCCAACCACATGTAGCTTTACAATACCATCCAACTGTGACGCAATATTTTTCAAAAAGGAAGTATTTTCCGTCAGTCCATATTCTTTCTCAAAATTGTCTATTTCTTCCGCAGTTTCATCATCTATGCCATAAATCCGCAAGATGTTTAGCTGATCTGTCTGGAATGGGCTCTCACGCAAAGTCTCTTCTGTATGTTCAACCATAGGTCTGTTAGCATTACTAAAATAACGATTAAAAATATCGGCATCTCTTAACGATGTTAGTATGCAGGCCCACGGTAATGCACATACTTCTGCCGAAAGATCTTCAGGAGTAGTGCCTTTTCCCAGATATAGAACCTGATAATTTGTTTTAAAACTACTTTTGATTTCATTTGCTTTTCCCTGTAATTCTTTTGCGGATAACTTCATCAAATACCATCTCTCTTCCTTTTACTGAAATCTGTCCAGCTTCAGAATGAATATCCAGATATAAAGAAAAGGCTCTGCACCTGGCAGAGCACTTTATTTAACGACTGGCAGACACTCCTGTTGCCTATTATTACTATTATATTAACTTCCTATCATAGATATGTCAATCTCATTTCTGAGATAATCCCCTGACATATTAAGTATTTCTATGTGTGATATATTTATAATGATTTAAATTGTGTTTTTAGAAAAATCATTTTATTAATTTGCCATAATTACATACTTTTTCAAAATTGCGAATAATCATATAAGCTATTAATTATATCATTTATCCCATTGCACAATATTTTTTAATTTTATCATAAAGCCTAAATAATCTGGTCTGGTACATATATCCATAATTTTCAAGTCCATCAAACTTATGAACATCTCGTTTTTCAATTTTAAATAAAAAATGAAAGGAATCGCTGGTTCCAACATACACCGGTATATTATAATTATAATATATGCTCTGATTTGAAAATTGGTCACCTGTTATATCTACAATTAACTTATCAACTAAAAGCCATGCGTGAGATTGTGTATCTTTTTGATTTTCATCATATCTGGTTCCACACACATAAGTAGATTTAATATTGTGTTCAAGTAAATATTGTGCGAGTAAATCAGTTGCATCACCACAACATGAATGTGGAAATTGAGAAAAAGGAAATTCAGAGTCAAATTCCCCTGCAACTTTTGCAGCTTCAATCGCATTACGAAATGTAGTAGCAAGTTTTCTTATCCTTTGTTTCATAAAAGTCTGTCCCTTTCATTCTTCGCTATATATGCTCAATAAATCGAAACTAAAATAATATATTAAATTCGAAATATTTTTACTTATTTCATACTCAAGATATTTCTCATACGTTTTAGAATCGGAAGCACCTGACCAGCAGCAAATCTTCTTTTAAACGAACCATTTGAAAAATGATCTTCTCTTAACACCATAGTCAACAATGCTGCACATAAATCATAATCAGCATTAAATACCCTCTTTAATTCTTCAGAACAATTGATTGGTTCTGTAATCATATAATCTCTGTAATTGAGTTTCATATCGCCCATCGAAAGTAATAACTCTGCGTACAGACCTATGTATGGATCTTTTTTCTCAATTATTTCCTGAATCATTTCAATTTTCTCTTCTCTTTTCATTGTCGTCCACCACCTTGAAAATGTATCTTTATATACCGAATATATGTTCCTTTATTTTATCATATTGCGAACATACATTCTAGTATTAAAAATACGAATTTCAAATATCTCTCCTTAACGATTTTAACCGATCTTTAGAAAATTTCTCTTTATACGAAAACAAAGCTATCTATTACTAGATAGCTTTGCTCTGTTCCTAGGCTCTGTTTTATTTTCTTTCCATCTTTTCTTTTGATTACTCATGGAATATTCTGTACACACTTTGTATTTTTCCGTACACAATTTCTACACAATTTTAATGAAATTTTATGAAAAAATACACCATTTTATGGTACTTTTAATCCCTGAATCTGTACACACTTTTTCCTGTTTTTTTCTCGAAAAAGCCTATAAATAAAGGGTTTTTTCTATCGATTGTTGATAGCGGTGACTAAGGCATCGATAGATGCACGGATAATGTCGCTGTCGACGCCTGCACCCCAGGAAAGGAATCCATCCGGTTTCTGGATACCCACGTATGCAATTGCCTTTGAACTTGTGCTCATTTCCAGTGCATGCTCGGTGTAGGAAACCAGTGTATATTGCATGTCATATGCTTTTTTCAGTGCATTACTTACCGCATCCAGACGTCCGTTACCATCTGCCTCGGTAGTGATCACACGGCCTTCAAAGGAAGACGTAACCTGTGTGGTGATGTGTCCGTTCTGCTGGAAATGTACTTTCTGAATATCCAGCGGTTTCTTGACATTTTCGAAAGTTTCTTTGAACAATTCAAATATTTCATCAGGATGAAGTTCTTTATGAGTATGATCGGATACTGCTTTCGCTGCGTAACCCATAGCTTCACGCATCTTTGGTGGCAGATTCAGACCGTATTTTGTTTCCAGAATATAACCTACGCCACCTTTACCGGACTGGCTGTTGATACGAATAACATTGGCATCATAGCTTCTTCCCACATCTCTCGGGTCTATCGGCAGATACGGAACCGTCCAGTGATCCGGATCTTTTTCTTCGATCCAGTGCATTCCTTTTGCGATCGCATCCTGATGGGAACCGGAAAATGCGGCAAATACCAGAGATCCGCTGTACGGACTTCTCGGATCTACGTTCATGCCGGTGAATTTTTCGTATTTTTCACAGATGCCTGGCATATCAGAGAAATCAAGTTCCGGATCTACACCCTGTGCATACATATTCATCGCCAGTGTAATGATATCTACATTACCGGTACGCTCACCATTTCCGAACAGAGTTCCCTCGATACGGTCTGCACCTGCCAGAAGTCCCAGCTCAGAATCTGCAACACCACATCCCCTGTCGTTATGCGGGTGAAGAGATACAATAACATTTTCTCTGTAATTCAGGTTATCACACATATACTCAACCTGGCTTGCATATACGTGCGGCATGGAATGTTCTACTGTTACCGGCAAGTTAATGATTGCCTTCTGATCCGGTGTTGGTTTCCATACATCCAGAACTGCATTACACACCTCCAGTGCATATTCCGGCTCTGTTCCGGTAAAGCTTTCCGGGCTGTACTCAAACAGGAAGTTTCCGTCTGTCTCATCTGCCAGTTTCTTTAACAGGGCAGCTCCATCTACAGCGATTTTTCTAATCTCTTCTTTTGATTTACGGAACACCTGCTCTCTCTGGCTCAGGGATGTAGAATTATATACATGGATGATGGCTCTCGGTGCACCTTTTACCGCCTCAAAGGTCTTGCGGATAATATGCTCTCTTGCCTGTGTCAGTACCTGAATAGTTACATCTTCCGGAATCAGGTTCTGTTCGATCAAGGCTCTTAAGAATTCATATTCTGTTTCAGATGCTGCCGGGAAACCTACCTCGATTTCCTTGAATCCGATTTTTACCAAAAGTTTGAAGAACTCAATTTTCTGTTCCAGACTCATCGGGATCACAAGTGCCTGGTTACCGTCTCGCAGATCCACACTGCACCAGATCGGGGCTTTCTCTACATACTCTTTTTCTGCCCATTTCATACATTTTACCGGTGGCATAAAATACTGTCTCACATACTTTTTGTAATTCATCATGTTTGTTGTCCTCCTAAATTTGATTCCCTGCACATCTCTGGCATCTATCTTCTTTATGGATATGTAAAAATGCGTAAAAAAAACTCCGTCTCTCTTCTCAAGAGACGAAGGATTATCTCCTACGCGGTACCACTCTTTTTCATGAATAACTTCATGCACTCTGCCAGATACGGGTCTACACCTTATATCCTCCCCCATGATAACGGTGGGGTACTCCGTCTGTTCCTACTGGAAATATATTTCGTTCAGACAGCAGCTCCAAGGGCAGTTCCAAATTCTTCATTCACTGTTTCGCACCATCCAACAGTTCTCTGAAAGCCGAATCCTCTGTACTCTTCCTCTTCTACGCCATTTACAAGTTAAATTTTACCATAGAAGCAGACAGATTGTCAACGGGTTTCTATGATAAAGTTTTATCAGAATGAATTTTATCGATTTTTAAAGCAATTTTAAAAATCAAATAATTATTGACAAAAGCCATTATAATGCATATAATAGTTTCTATCTTGTATAAATCAGTTTTGTCGGGGTATGGCGTAGCTTGGTAGCGCGCACGGCTGGGGGCCGTGAGGTCGCAGGTTCAAATCCTGTTGCCCCGATACTTTTCTTTTCCAGGCAGTTTCTGCCGTTTTTCCGGAACACGATAATTTATAACAGAATAATTTCGATTGCTATCTTTTTGCAAAAGCGAGATAAAATACGCTTTGTGATTTTTACTCGTTGCATTGCATATCAATAATCGTTCCAGTGGATCAATTTTGATTATCGCGACAGTCGCCAGCGTCTCATGTAAGCATGTACTTTGACTCGTTGTTCGCATAAATAATACAGGCAGTCCGAAACTCTGCGACTGCCTGTACTATTTCTATTTATTTTCTTTTATTTTGTCGTATTGGCGTTAATATAATTTACCAGACCCTCGGCTTTGATAATCTTCTGCATGAACTCCGGAAACGCCTGTCCCTTGAACTCAGTTCCTTTTGTTTTATTGTAGATCATACCACTGTCAAAGTCCACTTCCACATCATCACCTGCATCGATTCCTTTTGCCGCTTCCGGGCACTCGATAATCGGAAGACCGATATTGATAGAATTTCTGTAAAAGATACGTGCGAACGTTTCTGCGATCACACAACTCACGCCCGCTGCCTTGATTGCAATCGGTGCATGTTCTCTGGAAGAACCACATCCAAAGTTCTTATTGGCAACGATGATGTCACCTTTCTGTACTTTATTTACAAACTCTTTGTCAATATCTTCCATACAGTGAGTAGCCAGCTCTGCCGGATCTGAAGAGTTCAGATAACGTGCAGGGATGATTACGTCTGTATCTACATTGTCACCATATTTAAATACTCTTCCTTCTGCTTTCATCCTTCTCTTCCTCCTATAAACCTAATTCTTCCGGTGAAGAAATCTTACCGGTAACAGCACTTGCTGCAGCAACAGCCGGGCTTGCCAGATAGATTTCAGAATCCACATGTCCCATACGACCTACAAAATTACGGTTGGTTGTGGACACACAGCGCTCATTTTCTGCCAGAATGCCCATATAACCACCCAGACACGGTCCACAAGTCGGTGTGCTTACTACAGCTCCTGCCTCGATAAAGATCTTTAACAGACCTTCTTCCATTGCCTGCAGATATATCTTCTGTGTTGCCGGAATCACGATACAGCGGATACCCTTTTTCACTTTGTTGTCTGCCAGGATCTCTGCCGCAATACGCAAGTCATCGATACGTCCGTTGGTACAGGAGCCGATAACTACCTGATCGATCTTCACATTTTCTGTGATCTCATCGATGGTTTTTGTGTTTTCCGGCAGATGTGGGAACGCGATGGTCGGACGCAGTGTGCTAAGATCAATGGTGTATTCCTCATCGTAAACTGCATCCTCGTCAGCTTCAAATACTTTCCATTCCCGCTTGGAATGTTCTTTCATGTATGTCATAGCTACATCATCAACCGGGAAGATACCGTTCTTTCCACCGGCTTCAATTGCCATGTTGGCAATGGTAAAACGATCATCCATGGACAGATTTTTAATGCCTTCGCCTGTGAATTCCATAGATTTATACAGAGCCCCATCCACACCGATCATGCCGATGATGTGCAGGATCACATCTTTACCGCTCACCCATTTGGCAGGTTTTCCGACAATATTAAATTTGATAGCAGATGGAACTTTAAACCATGCTTTACCGGTTGCCATACCGGCTGCCATATCCGTACTTCCCACACCGGTAGAGAATGCACCCAGGGCACCATATGTACAGGTATGAGAATCTGCTCCGATAATCACATCGCCTGCTACTGTCAGACCTTTTTCCGGGAGAAGTGCATGCTCGATACCCATTTCTCCGACATCAAAATAATTAGTGATATCATGTTTACAGGCAAATTCTCTTACACACTTGCAGTGCTGTGCAGACTTGATATCTTTGTTCGGGATAAAGTGATCCATGACCAGTGCCACTTTATCTTTATCAAATACCGTATCTACTGTCATCTTATCCATCTCATGAATTGCTACCGGTGAGGTGATATCATTTCCCAGTACCAGATCCAGTTCTGCTTCGATCAGCTGTCCTGCTTCTACCTTCTCAAGACCCGCTGCCGCTGCCAGAATTTTCTGTGTCATCGTCATTCCCATGTTTCTGTTCCTCCTATGTATATAATGTTGAGGGCAAACCTGTTTTACCCCTGGTATCATGAAATTGAGATTTTTTTTCATTTACTGTTTGCTATTGTAACATATCTTGCGATATAATAACAATACATATAAAATATATTCTCTATAACTACAGGTTATATTGTTTCATTTGTCACTGATATTCTATACACGGAGGTTTTACATGGAACAGAATCTTTCTCTTTATTATGTATTTCACACGGTCGCAAAAAAGGGCAGTATTTCTCACGCAGCCAAAGAACTATATATCAGCCAGCCCGCTATCAGCAAATCCATTCAAAAACTGGAAGACAATCTGAACACAACCCTGTTCAAACGAAGTTCCCGGGGTGTTACTCTTACCGCAGATGGGGAGATCCTTTTCCAGCATACCAGAGATGCTTTTGATACTCTTGAAGAAGGAGAAGAGATTCTGGCACGCCATCATGCTCTTGGAGTAGACCAGCTTCGTATAGGTGTCAGCACTACTCTTTGCAAATATATCCTTCTGCCTCATCTGCAACGCTTTATAAAGGCGTACCCACATGTAAAAATATCCATCAGCTGTCAGTCCACTTACCAGACTCTGACATTACTGGAAGAAAATAAAATAGATATTGGTCTTGTCGGCGAACCGGCGATACAGAAAGGTTTTTATTTTCATCCACTGCAAAAGATTCAGGATATTTTTGTAACAACAACTGCCTACCTGGAACATCTGGAACTGCGATCAGGTAACGACGATCTTTTTCAGACCGCTACATTTATGATGCTCGATGAAGAAAATATTACCAGGCAATATATCAATCGTGTGTTTCTGGAACACGGTGTGGAGTTTTCCAATATTCTGGAAGTTTCAACAATGGATCTTCTGATCGAATTTGCAAAGATTGGAATGGGTGCCGCCTGTGTGATTCAGGAATTTGTTCAGGAAGAGCTGGATCGAGGGGATCTGATCACTCTTCCACTGGGACTTACATTTTCTCCAAGACAAATAGGATTCGCCTGCCGTAAACACGAACAGGCGAATCCCGTTATTCAACACTTTCTGGATTTACGAGGAAACATTCTCCCGTAAATTTCAAAGTATTATTTTATTTTGCTTCCTGCAGGATCAGTACATCCCATTTTTTCAGTACCGTTCCTGCCGGAATGACTGCTCCACTAATCAAATCTGTTTTTCCGCCAAGGCTATCCGGAAGAACCTGATCCTCATCTTTGAAGTTCATGACATAATAATATCTGGTGTCGTCAGAAGTTCTGCAGGTCACTTCCAGCCCGGTTACTTCCGGAATCACAGCTCTTACATTCACTTCATTTACCGCCTGATCCAGAATCTTTGCGAGCCCCGCATCATCCATCTGCGTTCCCACATAATACGTTGCACCTTTGCCAAAGGTATTTCTTGTGACTGCAGGCATATCTGCATAAAAATCTTTCTGGTACGTTGCCAGTGCTTCTGCACCTTCCAGATGCAGCAGATCACATAACAGGTTGCAGGATGCTGTAGTTCCATCCGTAAATTTCACTTCATTGACCTGTTCCGGTGCCAGCGCATCAATTTCTTCCACCCATACACCCGCCATGTCACGCAGCGGTCCCGGATAGCCTCCAAGATGCACATTGTCAGACTGGTCTACGATACCGCTCATATATGTGGTAATCAGAATACCTCCATTCTTTACAAAGGATTCCAAAGCCTCTTTCATTCCTTCTTTTACCATGTAAAGAACTGGTGCAACCACCATCTTGTACTGTGAGAAATCTGCATCTACCGGAATCATATCAACACTGATATTTCTTTCATAGAAATAATTATAATACTTATGAATCTGCTCTACATATTTCAGATCTTCGGAAGGTCCGCTGGTGTATTCCAGTGCCCAGTAATTTTCCCAGTCAAAAATCAGACCGACATCCGAAAGATTTTCGCTTCCCAGTGTCTTTGTTCCAAAACTTTCCAGTTCTTTGCCAAGCTGAGCCACCTCACGGAACACTCTGGTGTTTTCCGTTCCTGCATGAGCAATAACAGCTCCATGAAATTTCTCGCAAGCTCCCACACTTCTTCTCAGCTGGAAGAACTGAATCGTATCTGCACCATGCGCCATCGTCTGATAGCTCTGCGCACGCATCTGTCCCGGACGTTTCAGAGAGTTGTATTTCTGCCAGTTCTGCTGGCTCGGTGTCTGTTCCATCAGCATAAACGGTTCATGTTTCAGGCCTCTCATCAGATCATGTTTCATGGCAATCATGCTCCAAGGAGTATCGTATGCCGGATAGTTATCCCAGGATACCACATCCATTTCTTTCGCCCATTTGAAATAATCCAGATCTTTAAACGTTCCCATCAGGTTTGTTGTGATGACTACTTCTTGGTTATATTTACGAACTGCATCTCTCTCCATCTTGTAGCATTCCAGAACACTGTCAGAATTAAATCTTCGATAATCTATGGAAATACCCGCAAATGCGGTTTTCTCTGTTCCTATGCCTTCACTTAATGCATTCGGAACCACCACATCATCCCAGTCGTATACGGTATGTCCCCAGAATTCCATGTTCCATGCTTTGTTCAGTGCTTCTATTGTTTTGTATTTGTCTTTTAACCATACACGGAAAGCATTCTGACAGTTGTCGCAGAAGCAGGTCACTCCGTATTCGTTATTGATATGCCAGCAGGTCACATGCGGGTTGGAGGCATAACGTTCCGCGAGCTTATCGGCCATTGCAGAAGCATATTTGCGATATACCAGAGAATTCGGACAGGCATTATGACGCTGACCAAAACGATGCTGTCTGCCTTCATAATCGGTACTCATTACTTCCGGATATTTTCTGACCATCCATCCAGGAAGTGCTGCTGTGGAAGTGGCAAATACAATATCATAATTTTCTTCCGAAAGCATCTCTACGATCTTATCCAGTTCCGCAAAGTTGTATTCATGCTCTGAAGGCTGAATCTTTGCCCAGGAGAATACATTGATCGTAGCGCTGTTGATCCGCGCATCTTTGAAGATTCTCATATCTTCTTTCCATACTTCCTCCGGCCACTGATTTGGATTATAATCTCCTCCATAAAGAATTCTTTTGAATTTTGGCTGCATAAAACTGCTCCTTTCGTTTTGTCCATTTCTATAATTATCCGAATCTATTTTGTTAGTTTCTGACAACCATTTGTTATCTGTATTATACCTCTCATTTTTTCAGATTTGTATAACAAGACATACTTCTTTCTATAACATTTCGAAACAAATTGACAGATGTTTTTTCTGTGTGTTACCATGAATCTGAAAATGCATCAGTCTGTGCGAAACTTCATTTTCGTACCATTCAATAATAATTCTTACGGAGGTTCTTCCTATGCCTATCTATTTTAATTCAGCTCCCACAGACTTTCCCTTTCAGTTTGATTCCATCGGTAACAACTGGAATCAGGAGCCCACACTACGTCCGGATGGTTTTCCGGTTTATCATTATCTGCAGACTCAGGAAGGAAGCGGCATCCTCTCTATTGATGAAAAAAAATATACCATTGGAGAAAACCAGGGAGTACTTCTTGCCCCGGGGATACCACATGTTTACCATTCTGCTTCAGGTCAGTGGATTACTTTGTTTGCCACTTTCAGTGGTTCCATGAGCCCTTATTTTTCTGCCTTATTTGGTTCTTCTCATTTACTTTTTTTTGAAAACGAAAAAGCTGCCTCTATCCGGAAGCTGATTGATCAGGCCGTTCTTCATCATCAGGAAACACCGACAGATCCTCAACTTTTGTCTCTGGAATGTTATCAGGTGCTTTTACAGTTTATCGGGGGACTTCAGTCTAATCCTTCTCAACAGCCAGCCTGGGAAAAATATGTTCGGCCGGTTCTTACCATTATCCATACCAGATATATGGAAGATCTTACCGCTGACGCACTCAGTCAGAAAGTCTTCGTCACACCACAATATCTGTCCCGGCTTTTTTCCAGGTATCTTGGATGTTCGGTCTACGAATATCTGACCAAATTCCGAATCAGCAAAGCCAAGGAACTTCTGGTCAGTCACAGAACCAGGAAAATACAGGATATCTCCCAGGATGTGGGCTATACCGATGCCAGTCATTTTGTTCTGATGTTTCGAAAAACAACCGGAATGACACCTTCAGAATTTCGGAAAATCAATTAAACCGAGTTTAAATTCCGCATCGTAACTGTTCAGTACCCTCACAGTTACGAGCAAAAATGCATTTAAAATCACCTTCGGTGATGGCATTTTTGCTTGTATGTCTCGGGATTTTGGCATATTTATGCCAAAACACCTCGCGGGATAATGGCTACTGAATAGTTACTCCGCATCACGATATTTTGCTATTTTTCATCAAGAACGCTTGTTCTTTTCTCTGTTCTATGGTATCCTGAGATTATAATGTTAAGGATAAAACACTTTTGAATCTCACATCATATTATATTACAGGAGATAATAACACATGGATGGGTATCAATTTGAATATCAGTGTGCAGAAATTTTAAAAAGGAATGGATTCTCCAGAGTTCAGGTTACCCAGAGTTCCGGAGATCAGGGCGTAGATATTATTGCCCGTAAACATCGGAAAAAATATGGAATTCAGTGCAAATATTATTCATATCCGGTAGGAAACAAAGCTGTACAGGAAGCCTATGCCGGTGCAAACTTTTATGACTGTGATAAGGCCATGGTAATGACCAATCTCACCTTCACCCGGGCAGCCACAGAACTGGCAGAAAAACTTGAAGTCGAGCTTTGGGATCACTGCCCCACCACACGATACTACAGTCTGCTGTTTAAACTTATGAGCCTGATGAATATTGTATTTTTTTTATATGGAATTCTGTTGTTGTTTTTTATACAAAACAAAGATACCTTTTCTTTTCATCTGCCCGGTGGAGTTCTTCTTGGTGTCCTTCTGGTAGCTGCTTCAGTCTTCGGTTTTCTTGGATGGCGATTTGTTCTCTGCAATCTGGCAGCAGGTAGTATCTATCTGTACCTGTCTCTCCATACAGTTTTGTTACCGGCAATCACCAGTGCGGCTTATTCAGATATCCAGCTGCTTGTTCTGATTCCGACAGCTGTTTATTTATTGCATGCCTGCTGGCTGGTTGGGCACAAACGGCATTGACATGATCTCCGTGTTGCCTATGCCTCTTTTCCGCCCGTTCTTTCGACATATTGCATATGCAAAAAGCCCCGGAAATTAAGCTTTCCGGGGCTTTCTGTGTTTATCTCGTGCTTACATATAGTGCTTTGGATTAGTTGTTGATCAGTTTGTCATCTTCGTTGTTCCAGCTATACAGCTTACGGATCTCTTTACCAACTTTCTCTGACGGATGTTCAGAAGCCAGTTTACGCATAGCTTTGAAGTGAACCTGACGACCTGCAGGAGACATGTCAAGCAGGAATTCTTTTGCAAAAGAACCATCCTGGATATCTGTCAGAATCTGTTTCATAGCTTTCTTTGTTTCTGCTGTAACGATCTTCGGTCCTGTGATGTAGTCACCGTATTCTGCTGTATTGGAGATAGAATATCTCATTCCTTCGAAACCTGACTGGTAGATCAGATCTACGATCAGTTTCATCTCATGGATACATTCGAAGTATGCATTTCTTGGATCGTAACCTGCTTCACACAGAGTTTCGAAACCTGCCTGCATCAGGGCACAAACACCACCACACAGAACTGCCTGCTCACCGAACAGGTCTGTTTCTGTTTCTGTTCTGAAAGTTGTCTCCAGAAGACCAGCTCTTGCTCCACCGATTGCCAGACCATAAGCCAGTGCTCTTTCCAGAGCTTTTCCTGTAGCATCCTGTTCTACAGCTACCAGACAAGGAGTACCTTTACCAGCCTGATATTCACTTCTTACAGTATGTCCAGGTGCTTTTGGTGCGATCATGGTTACATCAACGTTCTTCGGAGGTTTGATGCATCCGAAATGAATGTTGAAACCATGTGCGAACATCAGCATGTTACCTTCTTCCAGGTTTGGCTCAATATCTTTTTTGTACATATCAGCCTGCAGTTCATCGTTGATCAGGATCATGATAATGTCAGCTCTTTTAGCTGCTTCTGCAGCTGTATATACTTCAAATCCCTGTGCTTCTGCTTTTGCCCAGGATTTGCTTCCTTCATACAGACCAATAATAACATTACATCCAGACTCTTTTGCGTTCAGAGCATGTGCATGTCCCTGGCTACCGTAACCGATAACGGCAATTGTCTGTCCTTCCAGCATAGATAAGTTACAATCTTCCTGGTAATAAATTTTGTTTGCCATTTTTTTGTTCCTCCTAAAATGGATATTTTTCTATTGTTAGGGGGTTTCCCCTCTAGCACACTATGTAATTGACAGCTTTTCGCTGTATCTTCTGACCGGGCTTTTCATCCGGTTTCACGTTTTTATAAAACTAATACGTAATCAGATCCACGTGACAGTCCGGATACTCCGGTTCTTGCCAATTCCAGAATCTCATTACCATCTGCCAGAAGCTGGAGAAATGCCTCCAGTTTTGATTTTGAACCTGTCAGTTCCAATACCATGGAATCGACGGACACATCTACAACCTTCGCACGGAAAATCTCTGCGATAGATGTGACATTCTGTCTGTTTGCCTGAGATACTCTCACTTTTACAAGAATCAACTCTCTGATAACACTGGCATCCGGTTCAAGAATCTTGATATCTCTAACATCCACCAGTTTGTTCAGCTGCTTTGTAATCTGCTCGAGGACATCATCATCTCCGCTGCAGACAACCGTCATACGGGAATATCTCGGGTCTGCGGTTACACCTACTGTAAGGCTGTCTATATTGTAGCCTCTCCGGCTGAACATACCGGCGATTCTTCCTAAAACACCGGCTGTGTTATCTACTAAAATAGATAAAATTCTCTGTTTCATATTCTTTCCCACTTTCTCTTGGTAATGTGTAAAACAGCTTTGTTTTTCATTCTACCAACTATGCCCTTCTTTGTCAATGCATAATTAACTAAAAAACAACACCCTTTTTGTATTTTTTTATGCTATAATTATGGAATAGTGTCGTAGTCAGAAAATATTGATCCGTACTTCGTACTTTCCCAATTCCGGTACCATTGAAACGTCCGAAGTATGTATGCATTTGCGGTTTTAACGAAAGGAGGCGTACCATTATGTTTTGTTCAAATTGTGATGCTGAACTAAAAGAAAGTGATGTCACCTGCCCCTACTGCGGTATGCTTCAGCCTTCCGCTGCTGAATCTGAATACATGCAAAAACTTGAACATCTGAAACAGGATGTACAAAATCTCAAAGCTGTTCCCACAAAGGAATACACCAGAGAACTGCGCCACCAGGGGATTTTTACTGCTAAGATTGTTCTTATTATTTTCTGTATCTTTCTTCTGCTCTTCGTAATAGGGGTATCTGTCTTTTACGGAAGCAGCTATCTGGAAAAGAAAGAACTCCGAAAAGAAAATGCATTTGCAAAAGAGTATTTTCCAAAATTAAATGAGTTATATGCTTCCGGGAATGATGAAGAAGTGTATACATATATCAACAGTTTGTATAACCTGGATGGAAGCACTGCTTTATATCGTTGGAAACATATGGATTACTACAATTATTACACTTTATATATGGATGTAAAGTTTTTAAACGATGTCATCGCGGACAACAGTTACAATGAATACGATATCAGTACAGGATTCTATTCTGCCATGGTTCTTACCAGAGAAGAATTTTCTTCGTATCACAAAAACAAACTGACGGATGCAGAACTTGTCAAATTGGACACATTTATTCAGGAGTCAGACTCTTTGTTGCTGGAACATTTTCATCTGACTTCTGATGAGGCTGATCAGGTGTATCAGGACTGTCTGGATGACGGGTATCTGAGTTATAAAAAATGTATGGATTATACAGCCAGCCATAAAAATCAATTTTCATAAGGAGGAATAACAGATGAAATGCCCTCATTGCGGCGCACAGATCGGTCTGGAGGAGAAATATTGTCCTTTCTGTGGCCTTCCAAACGAATTTGCCAGAAAACATCAGGAAGATATGGATCGATACGAGCAGGAATTTCAGCAGACTCAGTCTGAAGTTTATCAGAAGACCAGACATTTTACCAGTCTGACTGTACCTTTGACTGTCATTTTCGTTCTGATTTTATTAAATATTGTTTCTTTTGTTTTTGTAGCCAAAAGCTGGGATATCGGCTCCGGTCTTCAAAAGCAACAGATTCACAGCCATCTCAGCAAGCACCAGGAAAATATAGATACTTATATCCAAAATGGTGATTTCTGTGGACTTTCTTATTATTACAGCCAGAATTCTCTGTATTATGAAGATGCATTTGACAAATACAACGCCCTGATCAGCGCCTCTGATTCCTATCGTAATATTTATCGAATTCTTGTGGATACCAGCAGTTCCTGTAATAATTACTATTTCGATTCAGATGAGATTTCTCATACCATCACAACACTTGCGCGTGATGTCCATGATATTTATAATCTCGAAGATAATTACTCTTATAACGCAGAAGAATATTTTACAGACGAAACCAATGCTGCTCTGACAGATCTGCGTACCCAGACAAAGGCTATTCTGGTGGCTTATGCCGGTCTTACTCCTGAAGAAGCGGAAGCACTTCCGGATCTCTCATCCAGAAAGCAAAAAGAATACCTGGAAAGGGGGCTTGAAAAACGATGAAACGATTTTCACCTGGAAAACTGATCTGTGGTATTATCACTATTATCCTGACCCTCTCCTGTCTTCTGATGATTGCCATCGGAATCTCAGAGATCAGAGATTCCGCTTCTGTTCCTTCTTATTATCTTGATGAAGAAGATTATATTTCCACCCTGCAACAGGAAGATTACATGAATCTATATGATATGACCTGCAGGGACTGCATCCCTGATAAGAAATTGAGTTCCAATATCAAAGCCTGTCAGGCAGTAGCCAGATATTACCAGGCAGCTACTCTGTATAAAGCTTACGTACTGACAGGTGACAATCTTGCTATCACCCGTCAGGTACAGCAGATGGAACAATATGCGGCACAAACCGGTAATTACAGTGACTACGTCGAGAAGATCAATCAGTTACTGGAACTGGATTCTCTTCACACGGGGGAAACTGCCACCAATTAAATCGGAGGAAAGAACTGGAAAATTTTCCTGTTGCTGTCATTCGTCGGAAGTTCCGCTTCGATCGGGAGCCGTGGTATACGGAAAGGTTTGATGAGACATATGCCGATGTGGAACGCGGATGTGACGGGCTGCTGTATTATCTGCTGCATGGGGATAAATAGGGTTTTATTTGTTCTCGCTGGAATGAAAATTCGAATTGTATTTTTTTCATTTGTCAATTCAATTATATCATTTCCGTAGAAATGATATAATTGAATGTATAAAGTTTACACTATATGTAAATCAAATTTGTTTCACCGGATCAATATAAGATATTGGCTAAAAATCATACCGAACAACCGCACAGTTTTTCACACCCCATGCAGCATATTCTTCATTCGTCATATCGGTAAAATAAGACTGCACAACTCTGGCGATTCCGTTATGGGCAACCAGAATGTAAGTTTTTTCTTTCGATTCTTTCCTGATATCATCGAGAAGATTATAGATTCTCTGTGCCAGACGAAGTGTCGATTCTCCTCCCTCATGGCTGCAGGCGAAGAATTCTTTCGCCTTTTTAAAGTCCTCTCCATCCCGCGGCGTGGATTCCCATTTTCCGAAATTTTGCTCAGTCAGTCTCGGTTCTACCCGACATGGGATTCCTGTCATCTCAGAAATCAACTGTGCCGTATCTTTTGCCCGGCTGAGCGGTGAACACAGGATCTCATCTGCCTGGATTCCTTCTGCAAGAATCTTTCTTCCTGTTTCTCTCGCCTGTTCCCGTCCGTATTCGGTCAGTGGGCTGTCGGTGCAGCCGCAGATCTTATTTTCCACATTCCACACGGTCTGTCCGTGACGGACAAAGTAAAAGTGTCCCATTTATTATTCCTCCTAGTTTCTTTCGCAATACTTCTTCAATTCTTCTTTCAACTTCTCGTACCGCATTCGCTTCTCTTCCTTCGCAAAATGCACTTCCCGGAACTGTTCAGGATTCTCCTCATAGTCCAGTACTTCATCGCCGAACTGCTCACTGGTAAGATCAAACTTACAGTCTCCGATCACATTGTAACAGTGATAATTTCCACCCGGTCTGAGGATTCCGTACACTTTACCGCCGAAGATATCCTGCGCCAGAAACGCCGTGATCGAGCACTGCCCCAGTGTCATATTTTCTTTTATCCAGTTCTGCCTCATCCGCGGCGCACAGGTATCCGCACACCAGACATGTGATAATGCATCGTATAAATCAACAGGTGTCTCGATCCCTTTATATTCGGCTGTAATCGCTTTTGCATCTGCGTGTTCCCAGCCCCAAAATCTGTATTTCATAATATTGTATTCTCCTCCAAATATTTTTTCAATCTTTTCAATTTATTTTCTGTTATGCTTTCACAATAGTGAAGACCTTCATGAGTTGAATGAAGTACAGGATACTGTCCTTTTGTCTTTAATATGTAATGTTCTTTTATCAGCCATTCTATAACAGTATGAATCGTTTCTTTAGACATGTTCCTATAACTTCCAAAACACGACAGTCTGTCTAATCTATTATCGAAAATCTTCTTGTTTTCTATGCCATGAAGTACATCAACAAGCATCCATATTCCATAATAGCGTACTTTACTTACCTCTTGAAGTCCACACAAAATATCATATACGACCGTATTCAATTCCCATCCCTCATAGTAGCACCCGGATGATAATTTTGCTTTTTCAATTTTCACATAATCATTCGGTTGTTGCTGGTTTTCGGAGTTTTTTTCTTCTGACAGATATCCGTTATTCTTTATATCACTCTTTTTCAACGTAGTATTTGGTTGATTTCGCACCTCCGATAATTCCTTTTTTTCTGTATCTGCCGAATATCCCATCCTCGTATAATACTGTTTTTTACTAACTGCATTATTACATCCAGTTCCATCCGATTTATAATTCGTACATCCCAGAAAAAATCCATTCGATTTATTAGGCTTTATAATTAAATAACCATCTTTGCATCTATCACACTTTTGAATTGCAAGTTTTCCCCCACGGCAATCATTCGTCATAAAACCACATATTTCTGGTTCATTTGTACATATATACAAACGAAGTCCATATGCTTTTTTATATTTTAATTGCATTGGATAGCCACATAACGGACATACTTTTGTTTGATACTGCTGCGGTTCTTCTTCGTTCCATTCTCCGTGTAATATAACATTTTTATAGTCACGCTTTATTTCAAGTAAAAATTCCGATGGATTCTGTTCTGGAGCTATGCAAAACACACGATTTTTTGTTCTTGTCATCGCTACATAAAACAAACGACGTTCTTCTGCATATTCGATAGACTTGTCTCCTCTGATTACAAATGCAAGTACCGGATCATCTTCTATTTTGGAAGGAAATCCATATGTTTCATTTTTTCCATTTATAATAATAACATCATCATACCCAAGTCCTTTGGAAGAATGTACTGTCATAAATGTAATGTTCAAATATGGATATTTCACGCTTTTAATCTTGTTTCCTCTGTTAACATATTCAAATAATCCAGATCTTTCAAGTCTATCACCATCAAATGCATATCGACCAAGCAGCAAAATTTCTCCCGGCACTTTTCCCTCTTTTTTCTTATACACAAGTAACTCTTCCAGGACTTTTTCAACTGCATATGCCATTGCATAATTAGCACCGCTTCTTCGATTTCCATTGCGTCCTTTATATGTGCTATCATAAGTATATATAACAACGGGATCTGTAATATTTTTAGGGGACAATAGGCGTTTTTCAATCTGCTCTTTATTTTTCTGAATAAAATTTCCTGCAATATCGATAACTTCCTGCGAATTACGATATGTTTTGACTATTTTAAGTAATTTAGCATACCCCATTTTTTCAGCAAATTTAGTAAATAATGTAATATCCGATCCGCTAAAAGCATATATTGACTGCCAGTCATCTCCCACTGCAATAATTTTCGCATTTGTTACCTCTGCCAGAGCTTTTGTCAAATCGAATCTTTGCTTGGAAATATCCTGATACTCGTCCACAATAACATACTTAAAATCAAGTTTTTGTTTCATTTCTTTTACTTCTCTGAGAATTCTTGAAGATTCATTAATCATATCTTCAAAATCAACCACTTGATTTTCTTTCAACCATCTGTTATATTCCAAATAACACTCATGGCAAATTTCCAGAAACAACCGACTTCTTACATTTTGTGTTGAATAATACATTCTTTCAAATTCTTCTGCGCTATATCCATTCACTTTAAAATTAGAAATAAATCTGCAAATAAGATTAAGTAATTTTCTTATATATCTGTTTTCTTCTCCTGCAACAAGTAATTCCATAACTTCTTTATCAGACTTCGGTTTAAGTTCAAAATTCTTTGCTTCCAATTCTTCTTTTAAATGTACAGCTAAAGGGCGCCCGTCCTTATAAGCTGAAAAAGTATAAATCAAAGTTGTACCATGACGTCTATGCAACATGATTTTATCTCTTACAGCCTTCTTATACTTTTCAATTTCATCCTGATTATATCTGTCGTTTTTTCCTTCTTCCGTAATTCCAAAATGTTCAAGATATGCTTTTTTATCCCCCTGAAATATAACAAAATCTGGAGTATATAATTTATTTGAATTTGGTATGTAAAATGGATAAGCCGGTTCATATTCATATTCAATATTATTCAAATATAATAAATTTGCAATTTCTACCTCCTGCTGTGAGCGTAAAACTTCGTTCTGTATTGTTACAGATTTTTTGGTTCGAGCGTCTATAACCTCTCTCCTGAAGTCTTCCAAATCACTTCTCATTGTAGCATAATTTGCCTTTGCAATATTATTAAAAAAGCCATTCAGATCATCACCCTCATGTGCTGATTGTAGTTTACGCAAATTTTGATATGTATTCCCCAGTATATATGGGG
>OLON01000585.1_pt1 | contig 24877 bp, 19 predicted proteins | sample 1672691 | NCBI WGS metagenome assembly OLON01 (sample SAMEA3136714, study PRJEB25190) | human gut metagenome | biome: human gut; feature: human-associated habitat; material: faeces | place: Austria | collected 2013
CACAGTCCCACATACCTACAAGACCTACGGTATGGTTGGACATATTGTAGAAGAGATTGGCAACTGTCGTCTGTCCGCCAGCAACCAAAATACTGTTCGGAGAAATCTGTTCATATATGTAGGATTTACCTGTAGAACGAGGGCCTAACTCACACAAATTGAAATTATTCTCCACTAACGGAATCATGCGGGCAATCAGCAGCCACTTAGCTCTCTCACTAAACTGATCTGGTTCCAAACCTGTAGAACGCAGAATAATATCCATCCATTCATCTTTTGTAAAGGCTTTTCGTCCATTCCTTACCTCATCCATATCCACATGCGGCATCTGAATCGGAGTCAGCTTGCGAATGCGAATCGGCTGTGTATTCTTCTTATCTTCTTCGATAAATTCGTACTCCATCTGCAGAATACACCAAATACCGCCGCAAAGAAGTCTATCATAATCCTTCACATAATCCGGATGAATCGGAATTCCTTTAACCCCCAGATTAGAAAAAGTCGCTTCATAACGGTCTTCTTTCGTATTCAATATAACTGTAATACGATCAATCACCGTATAACTGCCCCTTTCACGTAAAAGAGACAGAATCTTCTGTGCTTCATCCGGCCGCACATAATTATCTCTTAGAATACGCTTTACATTCTCGACACCTTCCGCAATGATTTCTTCATCATCAGAATTGCAATATTGTCCCAAAAGGTATTCCAGTACATAAACCGGAACATTGGCACCTTCTCGGATAGATTTTGTTAAATCCTTGCGGACGATACGACCGTCATAATATTGACGGAGTTTTTGTTTGATTGCTTCTCGCTTGTCTTCTGTTTCATTCGCTTGTGAATTACTGAATTCGTCCATATCACACCTCTTTATTTACTCAATCGAATTTCAATTTTCGTCTTGTTATCCATATCATCTCTAATACTATTTTCTATAGTATCAAGCTTTTCTTGAATTATTTTCAAGTTGTCATTTGATGGATCTATTTTAAATGCAGCATACACAGAAAACGAAGATGAGAATATAGCAATAATAATTGAAATAATAGCTATTCTTAAAGAAAGTCTTGTTGCTTTTTCATCTTCTGTCTGATATCTATTTGAAACATATTTTGTCAGGCTAGGAGTTGGCAAAATTTTTTTATGTAAATAAACAGAAAAAATCTTCAATTGTTCATTATCAATCTCAACATCCTCTTCAACATAATTATATGCATTTCTTCTCACAACATTATAATCCACCTCTCCGACTTTCCGCTGGAACTTACCATCCGTCAATTGAAATAGTTCTTCTTGAACGATTGGTATGTAATCATTAGTACTATTCGACTTATTTGTCGTTTTCTCATATTTTCTAAAAAACAACTCGATTTCACTTCTGCTAACTGTTTTTTCTATTTCAAATACATCCAATTCTCTCTTTAAATATTCCCACAAAGAAATGAAACCAACAATCTCATCATAATTTATTGCAATATTAAAACCTTTTTCATCCCATAAATCATATTCATAACAGCAATTATCAAATGTAACTTTTTTCTTATTGTCCATATATTCTAATCTTGCCGGAACACTAATTTCCCTTTTATTTTTTAAGTCCAACACATTTTTTGATACATATACAGGATATTCTTTTCCTAATTCTGATTCATCAAAAGCCTTCTTTATTTTTTCTTTATCAACAACAAAATGTTCATATAAATTAAATTTTTTTACAAAGCTTTCAATATCATATACTTCTTTATTTTTTATAGCTTTTATTATATCTCGTTGATGCTTATTAAAACGCATTAATTTATCTCCTAAAACCCAAAATCATCCACAAATGCAATATCAATCATAAATTCATACTGCTGCAGGATGTTTTTCTCATCATTTGCATCTGCCAGCACCAAATAATATTTATCTCCGTATTTATATTCTCTGGATTTCAACGTAAATTTTTCATGGAATGTTCGCTTCTCAGGTGCTTCTTCACGGCTGTTTGCCACGATTGGTACATCAAAGGATATCTTCTCGCCTTCTTTTGTCGTAAAGTATGCTACCAGATTTCTTGGTTTCATGGTATCTGTCACTTTCTCCGTCTGAATAAAATCGAAGAATGTAATTAAATTCGTTACTTTACGGGTCGTTGAGGTGAGAACGACGTCAACATAATCGTAAGCAACTGCCCGAGAATTCATCGTCAATTCCACAACCGGTATCAGTATTTCCTGCAAAGATGAACCACCATGTACATAGTTCTGCCCTCCTCCGGGAGTTTTGAATATATCTGCGCCAATCGGCGTTGTCACATACAACATATTCATGTAGCTCATCTGTCTGGACATCATGCCCGTGTCATTCATTTGCTGCTTTGTAACCAGAAATCGCTTATTCGCACAAGTGCAGAGTTCTTTTGTATAAGATACTTTGTCAAATTCTTGTAATCTATCACGCTTATATAAAAATCCATGATCCGCTGTAATAAAGAATTTTGCTGCTGAGACAGTCATTGTCAGTTTACGAACCAATTTATGTATTTCTTTTACAGCCTCTGCACAGGCATTAAAGACTTCATTTTCACTGGCTGCTTTATCACCTCTGGCATCAATCTGATTATGATAAATATAAACAATATTTTTCTTCTGTAATAACTCTTTCGTTCTTTCCGTATTTGCACCTGCAATTTCATCAAAAGACAATGCAATATTATTTTCATTCCGTGCCTTCAAAATCTTATCTCTGGAAACTAAATCGCCGCATGGCTGGCCATCTATAGTCACATTTAGATTTTCATCTACCCGCATATTTTCATGCGGCAGCAAACTAGCCATTCCCACAGAAGTAATCGACGGCAGGCTGCCAATCATAGCCTCCAGCTTCGGAGTACACTTCTCATCTAATTCCAGTGATTCCATCAATTCTTTGGCACATTCGTATCGAAAAGCATCAGAAATAATAACAATCACTCTCTTCTTTCCCTCATAAGCCTTTAAATAATTCCGATAGAAATCTTCCTGGCGTCTCAATCCGGAAGCAACTAATAAGTCCCCTGTCAATCCTTGATTCCATTTCGGTGTTATTCTCTGCAAATATGTAAAAGAATACATATTTTCAATACGTTCTCTCACCTGCGAAAAGCGCTCACTATCTTCTATACAATCGTAAGCATTGTAAAACCATCTATAATATGAATCAATCAAATATGTCCGTTCCTGGTATTCAGCAGCTATTTCCCTAATGTCACTGCTTACCTCCAAGACTGAAACTGTTTTCATCATCTGATAAGCAAATTTGATTGCCTGATATTCATTTTTATATGCAGTACCAAAGTGGTAAGATTTCGAAATACGTTTTTCAGCAATTTCAGCAATATTCATACCATCAATCTGCGCATCCAAAATTTCATCATTCAGCTGCTCCAGTGCCCAGTCAATCACTATCCCATCAAATCCACAAAAGGCATCACATTCAACAATATCCCGCAGCTGCATCAGCTGCCCCTTCGGATTGCTCTTCTTATCTGCATAGCGTTTCAGCTCATCCTTCACTCTGGAAGACACTTTCAACGCCTTGTCTATTTTATCAGCTAATGCATCGTACGCCTCCTGATAAAGTACATTGTCCATCAAATTTCTGACAAACACAATGACATCATTTCTCTTCGCCAAAATATAGGATTCAAATACTTTAGGCAAAGTATCTTTCAACGCAGAAGCTGCATAAGTCATCAGCATGCATGCTGCCAAATCCTCAATCTTCGAATTTTCTGACTGATAGCCAAAATACTTGCTACACAGCTCCCAAAACTTTTCCTGAAGCTGATTTTCTTCCAATGCTGCCATATAGTCTTTACTGTCATTTAATATCAGTTTTCTTATAATCTCCTCAAAATTCGGTGTTTGCACATCTGTAAGTACGGCAATAAGACCAATATCAATATTTTCCACATTGAAATGGTCTATGCCAAGTTCTTTGAATCGCTCGATTCGTATCTTATCCTTCCAAAAATTACTGTACTGCTCCAAGTAGTCTTTAAAACGAGAGTCAACCCCAAGTTCCTGTAACATCTGAGATACCCGGTCCGTATAATAAGGCTTAGAATAATAATACATATCTGCTAATGGATTCTCTGTATCATTTGGTTTTGGAAATGGTGCATATACAAGATACTTACCTTCTGTATCAAACTCATTCAACAACCATTTTGAATAGAACCAGTTAGTGCCATTCAGAATATGTAATGTTGCATGCTCCAACTGCAATTCGGATACCTCATCTTCGTATTCACCTCTATCATCAAACCAGAAAATAATTCGTGTGTCCGATTTAGAGAATTCTGTATTTAATTGTTCTTGTATATTTTGTAAGTCCATTGATTTCTCCCACTCATATTTTTATTCACCACATTTTTGACTTTTATTCTGCAAATTCTATAATGTCGCTAACATTATTTCTAATTGTTTTTATTCTAAAATCTATCATATGCACTGCAAATAGCGTTGCACGAAATGCAAATCTAAAACTACCTCCTGACAAATAGTTCCTGCCATGAATACATTCATTACGTACATTGTACGAATTACTATTGTACATGATATTGTAAACATATATTAAATCCGGAACACTTTCAAAACTATGTTGCTCTTCAAAAAGCATTTCTATTAATTCCCTTAGTAATGAACTTGGATCATTATATTGCATAAATTCATTACTCTTCTTCTTGAATGGAAATATTCCAAATAGTGTTGCCAATTCACGAATTTTCATTTCCAGCACCGGAAATAACTGTGTCAATAGTGCTAAAGATTCTATATTCGTATATGGCAATAACTCTATTGAACATTCTTTTTTAACTTCATTATACAATTTCTCTTCTTTAATAAAAAATGTCATTGAACATTGTGTATTAAATTTGTATCTTGCATGAATACCTGCTACAAATATTTTTGAATCAAGTTGATTTAATAGTTTATATCCCTTCCTGTTTTTTAAGTCATTCACATACTGCTGCAAAATTTTATCGATATCATGACGCTCATATACTATTTTGTCTCTTTCCATAGGAAATACAGGTGTTAATGTCATTCCTTTAAATAAATGAAGCAATGGGTTTTCAGAAATACTCATCATTATATTCAATATTTCATCTTCCGATGAAGGCGTACAATTCTTCGCAAATATAACAGGATTTAATAATGCTACATCAGAAAATTTTTCTAGTTCTTTTGTCCCAATTTTCTGTTCATGCGAAAATTCATGCAAATTTCCACATTGCTTCTTATATATTTTTTCCTGCCATATTTTTTGAATATGTATCATTTCCTTTTGGACATATCGCTTATCTATATTGGTATTAGATTGATTAACTTCAATCAAATACAACATATACTCATAATATACAGCAGCAACAAGAATCCCCGCCTCTTCCTCTGTAGAACTTTCAAATTTTTTACTAACCTTCCGGAGGTACTCTGTCGTAATCGCATTTGCTGTTGTCTTGTCCTCAAGATAATTTTTTAAATCATAAAGTGACAAGACATTATCTATTTGTTTATACTTATTAGCAAGAAACTCTGATAATAAATTTCTTTGTTCTTTTGAAATAGGATAACCATCTTTTTTAAGATTTATAATCCATGCTGGATTTTCCCATTTCTGTATTCTCTTTATTAGATTAATGCAAACTTCTTCCTTATTACAATCTCCCATCAATTTATCACAAAATAAATAGGATAGAATATGATATGAGGAACTTGACAATATTTTATAACTTTCCACCCCGGATTCTATTGCTTCCATTAGCAGCTTGCAATGAAGAAGCTTCACTTCTTTTGATGGTTCAATGTTGAATTTCACATATGCAACAGACTCTACAGCAAAATTTGTAATACTGTGATTAAAATATCTCTTTACAGCATTAAGAACATCTTTGCTCCAACCAGATATATCTGGAAAAGAAACATTCGTATCCGTATACATAGGCTGAATATTTCTTTTATTCAATGATACGTTCAGCATATCTAGCAAATATACTTCCTGCCATGTCTGACACGCTTCTCTAGCAATATTTTGAAACGAAAAAGCATTATAATTTAAAATTTCTTTCTTGTAATTCAATAGGAACTCTGTATTACACGGGTATTCAATTTGATTGAGATTATCACATAAATACTTTAAAGGAATATCTAATCCTGCTACGGCAATTGTGTGGGCATAGTCCAGCAATTCTTGCTCATGTTCCAATAGAGAATCACATTTAATCAACTCAAAATAATTTCTTTGATTTAGCAACCGCATATCAAGTAAATATTCGCATTCATTATCTCCATTTTCTAATTTTGTCAGCCATATGCAGAACAAGAATACTTTACATTGATTGTGTGATATTTTTTCCATACATTCACGAACATCAATGATACCGATATAAAACTTTGCAATTTCCCATATCTCTTCAAATTCTTTTCTGGAATATATCCAACTTTTGTCGCATACCTTTAGAACTTTCACAAAATATTCAAACACATCTCGTATAGGCCCATATCCACTCAAATACTGCTGCCATGAACCAATTTCTTTAATTTCAAAACGTGCTTCTATTTCATCTATTAACCACTGCCATTCCTGTGAATGAGCCAATAATCCATCTCCATATTTTACTAATGTTTTATGTTCTAAATAGTTCATTCTCAAGATTTCTCAATCCCCTCTTTAAACGATGAAATCTGTACCTTTTCCTAACTCCGTAGGTCTTACTTTCCAATACTTCCAAAATCTTTTACCGCATTTTCAAAACTATACTTTAATTTTTCAATATCCCACTTATATGAAAAAAATGAATCGTATTGCGCTTTTAATGAAATCCACCATGATTCATCACCTTTCCATTTCGTATTCCCAATAACTATCTTGAGTTCTCTTGTTGCATCTTGTAGAAATCCCTCAACCAATTCTTCTCCTGCTCCATGATAAAAAGAACCCCAGTTTATTAAATGTGATTCATACCAATATTCTGAGTTATTTTCCGGAAGCTCATATTTATTTATATACTTACGAAGTTTTTCTTCTTTTGCGCATCTTTTCAACAAAACTGGCAAAACATAATGTGCAGACTTATTTCTAATAACTCTAGACACTGCGTCCCACCAGTCTTTATCACATCCATCCATTAAATGTGTATTTTCTGCCTCTTTGATTGTTTCCGATAAAGAACCATACTTATTTAATTGAGATGCTGTATCTGTTCGTTGCATTCCTGAATCTTCATCATTTAAAATTGCAGCTCTCAGAACATGTTCCAAAAGCAGGCATAAATCAATTAATGCACTTTCATAATTTCCTACCATAAAAGATAATACTGCCTCTTTGTATAAACAATTTATAGATGGGTCTATCCACGGCAATGGTTCGGGAACTTTCTTTGCATTATTTGTCAAATTATAGAGTAAATGTCCGCCATATCCTACATCTGATGTAATATGCCATACTTTCATCATGTCTTCCTCCTCTTACAATATTGTTGATAATTTTATACTCAACTACTATATCTGATTGCTTTAAAATTTTGTGTAATACATTTTCCCCATAACCCTCTCACTTTATTCATCGTCTATTTTTAAACAATAAAGTGCTTTTTCCTAGCCATTTCTTCATTCAGTATAATAAAATCAGGCACTTTCCAAATACGCATTTCTGCATTCAATTCTTTTCTAAATACATCTTGAAGAGGAACTATCCAGGACTTGTCCGCATTTTTTATCACTAATATTAACCTTATTTCTAGACTCTCTGCATTTTTCATTCCTTCCGAAACGCCATCCTGCGAATATCGATTCAAAACAATATTCGCATACAGCTGCAGGGAATGACGCATTTTTTCTGCAATTTCCTTTATATCTGTATAATACTGTTTTTCATCTTTCGCGATTCCACCAATTGGATCAGGATAACTTCTTTTTGCCTCTATAAAACATAAATTATTTGACCTTAACAATATAAATTCACAGCAGCGAACACCCCGTTGCCGCAGCTTCTCTGTATATTGTCTGCACTTTTCTATACAAAATATCTGCTCTTCTTTGTATACCCCAAATTCCATATCTGATTCTGGAATAATAACTCCCATCAAAGCACCTCCTCAATTTCCTGTTCATACAATTGTATCGAAGTGTCAATAATGGAATTGGCTGGCATACCATCATGCAGATCACATATTTCTGCCTCCTTCCCCTTGTTCAAAGATATACATTTCACTGTATTTTCTTTTTTAAGCGCAATCAAAAACAATTTTTTGATTACAAAATATGAATGACTGGTTATAAAAACCTGTAATCCCATTTCATTCGCTATATTATCAATCATATCTAAGAACTGGCAAACTGCCTTCGGATGCAGAGCTGATTCAATTTCATCTATAAAAATGATAGAATTCGTATTCAAGTAGCCGTTTGCAAGAAGTCTATCCATAATTGCAATCTTTTTTACACCTTCCGAAGTTGCCCCAATCGAAAACTTTTGGTTCTTTTTATTTTTATAGTACCATTTACCACTATTTTCATCATATTCAACTTTTCCATCAATAACATCGCCAACTACCTTGCGTGAGTTTGCAAATACCGTATAATTTCTTCCTCGGGACGGAGAAATTCTCAATGCTTTTGCAAGGTCATAATACGTATCATCAAAACCAAATGACTTATCAATTTCTCGTGATTTTAAAATCACTGAAAATAATGATAAAACTTCCTTTGCAGGTATAAAAATAGAATTGCCTTCTTTTCCATTTTCTATAGGCTCTACCATTCCGACCTTACTGGATGCACTTTTGGAAAACTGGTAATTCAATGCCATTTTGTCCAATTTCATCCGATACTCCAGACCTTCTTCTGCGCTTTTTGAAACAATATCACCTAACTTCTCCACCTGAAACGTCCATCGTAATTTTTCCGATAAAATATCGTTTATTGGTGTTATATCATCTCCGCGCCTATATTCTTCCAGTGCTTTTACAGCAGAATACAATGCTTTTAATAAAAAAGTCTTTCCCGTTCCATTCTCACCTATAATTAAATTAATATTTGAAAACTGATTACAATTAAAATTCTCAATCATTCCAAAGTTTTTCAATTGTAATTCTTCAATTTTATATGACATTCCTGAATACCTCCCATCTTTATATTATTTTATCTTCGTCAACAGATCCACTTTTAATGCTTTCTTGCCTTCCTGCGCCACTTCCACGCCCTGGAATTTTGCATAATTGACTTTCACACCATCGTCCAAATCTATCTCTATTCGCTTATTGGCAATATGAGAAATCGCTTCATCATAAATCTTCATTTCTGCAAGCTGTTTGGTATATTTTGTGACCGCCTTTCTTGCCTTTGACTTTTCAGAAGCGGACGATGCATTATCAATGGTATACTGCGCACTCTGCATAGCTGTTTCCACATATTTCTGTGCCCGATGCAAATAATCTGTTCTTACACGTCCCACAGTATCTGCATCATAACGGTGCATATAAATCAAGGCTTTAAAGCCATTCTCCTTGCCGCTGTCAAACAACCAGTAAATCGGACGCTTTTGATACACTTTCAGATGGTCTGCATAAAAGTCTTTCAGAAAATAATTGCGGATGACTTCTCTGGAAGTATCTCCTTTATTACCCAATGCTTTTGCAATAAAATCCAGATTTTTTTCCATGGTATCTTCGCCATAAACCGTTTTAACAAATTCTACAAAACGTCCAACCATATCATCAGAGAAGTATTCTTCATCCGTAATTGGAATACAGTTATCCTCATCAGGAATAAATGTTTTATATCTGCTGCTGTCCCATTCACCACCGGCATAGATTAATCCTTCTTCATCAAGAGAATAACGTCCAAACATACAACCAACAGCATAGGATACAAAACTTCGGATATCTCGTTGTAAATCTGCCTTTCGTACGGTGATATCTCCATCATTCACTTCATTCAAAAACTCATTTTCCAAATTATAACTTTGTATAAAATTATAATTTTGCTTTAGTTCATTATTTTTTACTGTTTGAAACCTCAGCTCACTTATTCTTTTCCAGTACTGAAATGCGTCTCTTATCAATTTTTCATCTATACCACGAACCAAAAGTGGATGACATTTAAAGTCCCATGATGTTTCAAAAGAATCCCAGTCATCTTTTTCCAATCTAATATTGTCTCTAACTTTATCAATATCAACCTGCTCAATATCTTTTAACGGAAGCCGATTTAAAACCCCGGTTCCACAACTTATTGTTGGATTCAAAATTCCTATAAAATAGCTAACCACTTTTGTATTCAAATATCCTAATACTTGTAACAACTTTTCCTCAGAAGAAGCAAACATTGTTGGCCCTTTTAATGAAAAAATACTTCCTTGTGGTAGGTAACGTACGCTCAATCTTCCTAAACACACTTCCGCCCATGTTATTCCCTTTTTAAAATAATAATTCTGCCCATTACTTGCATATTTCGGATATTTGGACATACTTTTAATTCCCTCAGCATCATATCTTACCACCAAATCTCTATTTCCATACCACTTACGATAATTTCCTCCTTTTGCCAATGGCGCATATTTTTTCCCAGATTCGTTAAAATCTTCTACAGATAATGATTCAAATGAAATATCTTTATAATTCACCTCATACCATTCAAAAATATACCCCTCATCATGCCCCGTCAGTAAACCATAACATGAAAAATATTCATCTTCCACAGATTTACTTTTTTTAAAATCCTTCATAGTTTCCTCATTTAGCCAATATGCACATGGAGCACCTTTTATATAGGTAAATTTTTCTTGGTTTGCCCTATACATATTACTATGTTGCAAAAAAGATTTCTCCTTTTTTTTCTGAGAATTTTCATCTGTAAGTCTTACATAATTACCAATATAACCACATATTTTTCTTTTTTGCACTAAAAAACTAGTTGTTTGAACTACTTCTCCTCCGATTTCATCGAAAGCTCTTGCTCCCAAATGAATCATATTAATAATATCTGATTGATAGATACTTTCTCTCAATTTAGAATAACTATTTATAAACATCCATGTTTGCTGTGTTATCATTGCTTGAAAAGCATCCTTATCTAACATTTCATTGCACTTTTCAATAAATATAGCATACATATCTGACTTACTATTGGGATAATTCTTTTTTACAAAACCCGACAATTTTCCACTCATATTTCCTCTACCCATATATGGCGGATTCGTCACAACAGCATCATATTTCCGTCCAAGATTCTTTGCCACCTTTATCAGTCTTCGCAAATTATCTTGTGTTTTATCACTTCCCATATCATCAAAGCCAATCTGTCTTTCCGATTCATAGTCTTCTACAAATCTTTCCAACAAATTCCAATCATATGCTGCCACATTCAGAATAGAGCCGTATTCCTTCGCATCTATAAAAGTATCCAATACACCTTCCATCTGCGTCATGACCAACCTGCGTTCTTTTTCACTTAAATGATTTCCGAAAAATTGCAGATGATTTCTGTCAATATTATTACTTTCCTCAATGGCATAAACTTTTGGCTCTGGCTTTCTATCCGAGTCACGCAAGAAACGTCTGTTATATCCGCGTCCCTTCATCATAACCGCAAGGTATGACAGCTGATAAGCTCTCTGGTCAATATCCAGTCCATGAATATTGTTCTCAACGATTTCAAAGGCTGCTTCTCTCTTGTCATATCCGGCACTTTCATAGATATCCATCAGTACATCAAACATGGCAATCAATATATGACCACTTCCCATACATGGATCAATACAGGTAATATCTGTTGGCTTTAAATCTCTGTATGTTGTACGAATTTCAGCCAGCTTTACATTGACAGCTTCTTCCTGCTCTGCTTCCGGAAGATAATATTTCCAATCAAAGCTTTCTGCCGCTGCCTTTTCATCTGTATCCGGATGAATCGCACGTAAATGCTCAATCCAAATTCTTCCCACAGAGTTTTCAACCATATAACGCACAATCCAGTCTGGGGTGAAGAGCTGGGTTGCCGCAGGAATTCTTTCCTTCGTAATCTTGATATTTTTCTTCAGTTTTGCAAAGGTATCATCTTTCAATTCTGTATTGTAATACTGATACAGCCAACCAATGATTTCTACCTGACCGATTGGATTACCTTCTTCATCTTCAGCAGATACATTGAAATCCTCCTCTGGAATGCCTGTCTCCTGATTGACCAACATATAAATCACATCATCTTTATTGGCATAAGAAATACCAAAAAGAATCTCCATATAGTCAGAATCTTCGTCTGCCTTGAATAATTCCGGCAAAATCTCATTCAACAGATGGCACTCTTTCAGGAATAACATACGATACAGTTTGTCCGCATCTTCCGGTTGGCCGCTCATCTTCAAATCGATAATGTCTTGTCTATCCTTTTCAGTCAAGTCCAGCTCTGCCTCAAGGGCTCTTGTCACAATATCCGGCTCCATTTTGCCGTCTTTTTCAGAGGAAAGTACACGAACTCTATTCGGAAGATAATCATTGACTTCCATAAATCGAATAGCACAGATTCTGTTAAACCATGTATAGGCCACCTCTTCCACCACTGCTTCAAAACCACGGGCCTCAATCTGATTCTTCAATTTTCTTCTCTGCTCACACTGTTCCAGAGTCAATGTGATTTCTGTTCCCGCAGATGTCTGATATACCTCAAAGCCTGCGCCTTTTGTCACAGGTTCACTGATACCATCGGCGGTAATACCAATCATACCGGCTCTGTCTGTTACAGAATCAATGAGTCTTCTTCTTGCTGCTATTGCAAATTTCTTAATTGCATTCTTGTTCATGTACTGTTTCCTCCCACTTAATAGTTCCTATCGAACTCTGTAGAAATTCTTTCGGATATCTTTAATAACTCTTTAGAGACCTTTAGAGACTCTTAAAGACCTTTAATAATCATTTTCAAGACCCTTAGAAATCTTTAACAGTCTTTTTAAGACTCTTATAGAATTCCTTTTTCAAATGAATAACCTCCATTCCATTATGTTAACTCAATGTAATAATAGTATTCTCTTCCAGTTCTTGTAATAATTTTTGTTTCATCTCTGCCAGGAACTTGTCAATATCCTGCTCATTTTCAATAGAATAGGTTCTCGCCCCTGCCACATTGCTGATGGAGATATTCTTTCGTTTCTTTTGTTTTGGCTGAACCGGCGGTGTCACTGGCTTAATTGGAATCTCTCCATCTTTGCCTGATTTTGGTACTGTTTTGGCAGTCGGCGGCTCCAAATCCGGTTTTGGCTGATGGGCCTCCTCATATTCTGTAATCTCATCCAGACAACGCAGCTTGACAGTGTCGCTTTCCAGTCGAATGTTCTTGACTGCTGCTATCTCCTGAGATGTTTCCAGCTTCTGCTGCAGTTCTTCAAATGCCTGAATCATTCTGTCACGGAATACTTCGGCAAATGGTTTGCTGTCCAATACACTCAGTACTTTTTTCAAGTCATCATCCACAATTGGGCGCATGGCATCTGCTTCTTTTTCCAATAAAGCACCATACTGCTGTACGAATTTCATCGACATATCCGGAAGATTCTGAATCTTGCCAAATGGCTTTTTTGCTTTGACAATGGCTTCCATCTGTGCCACATTATCTATAATCTCCTGGTCACGCACATAGACTTTACTGTTCTCGAATATTTGAATCTGCTCCAAGGCCCGTTCAAATATTTTCTTCTGCCCACTCTTGAAGAAATCGAATACCGGTGCTGTATCATCAGCATCATCCAGCAAGTCATCCCTGTTTTTATCCACTATTTTAAAGAATTCTGCAGGCTCTTTTATCGCCAAAATGTCTTCCAGATTCTTCTTGGCCTGCTCAATAACAGATTTGCACGGCAATTTCGGATTGATACGATATTCTATCATCAAATCATTGAAAAACTTCAATTTATCCTGTGCTTTATTCTTGAAGCTCTTCATAATGGTGTCATCATCATCACTGGACAATGCAAATCCAAAGTAATCTTTCATGACTTCTTTAGCTGAACGAATCTGGCCATCCGTGGCTCTTTCTCTGATATCGATGAGTAATTTTTCCGCAAATTCACGTTTTGTCAGATATCGTACCAGTTCTTCTTTCTTGTTGGACAACAAGGAAAGATTCTGACTGCTGTAAGTCAGTGACACGCGTCCCAGCTTAAAGAGCATGGCAACCAGCCACTGAACATCTTTCGGGTCAAATCCATAAGGTGCTGCGCCAAATTTGTCCTGCAGTGCTTTCAGAGAAGTCATCATACGTCTTGCATTATTCAATCCGATAACCTGAATCACATCCTCCAGAGCCAGCTTATTCGGTGTTGTATCACTGGTTCCCAAGAAAGTCAACTGACCACCGTTATCGTCAAATATGGCCATAATGTCTGAAACCTCCGGTGCAGTCTCCATATATGTCAATTTGTTGTACTGCATGGATACCAGCTTGCCAAGAGCTTCACTGATTCGGTTCACAGGCTCCTTTGCTGCAATCACAGCCTTATCGCCATTGACATAAATATCCGCATGCTTCAGTGCATCTTCAATGAAAATACGGATACGTTCTTTCTTCTCAATACGTTCGTCTTCCTTTGCACGGCGGATACTGTCAAAACTGCCTTTGTCGCCGGATGCATTTTTATTTAAGAACTTGTATATCTTGATGGATTCTGTGATTTCATCCAGAAATGTACTGTCATTCGGCAGCTTCACAATTACCGCATGTCCCTGTGATGAAAGCATACGCAGCGCTGAATCTGAATACTCTTCCCCATATGGTGTAATAATTGTAAGACCGATGTCGTTGGACTGATTATTCTTGTAATAGCGGTCATCCACTTTCTGATTGAATGGGAATAAATATCTGCTACTGTAACGATATTTCTTCTCTGGAAGAATTTCCTCAAAAATCACTGTTGATGCTTCTCCGATAATCTCTCCCATTTCTACAGATTCATTTTTAATCGCATTATTGATTTCCTGCTCTTCGTTGGTCAGGAAAATGTAAATCTCACCATTCTTCTGTACCAATGTCTCATGAATCAGTTTTTTCAAAGACTCTTCTATTTTTTTTCGTAGTTCTATGCGGTCATCGTCAATATTTGAAATCATCAGTGTCGTAAGGTTATCTACATTTGCCTTGATCTCTTTGACATATTTAATCATGAACAGTACTTTCAGTAATTCCACATCGAACTCATCAAGTCTGCTGTTATCCTCTGCATCGGTAATAACCTGACTATGCTGATGGTCAATAAACTTATGCAATGGGTCATAGAAATAGCTGAAGGGCACCAGCACACCTTCCTGGCTGTCTTTTAACCGAACAGCAGACTCCTGGAACAGTGCCAACATAGAACGGGACTGGTCAGACAGATGCTTTCCGCTGGCTCCATGGGTACGCACCGCTGTCAATACCTGTCCAAGCAAATTAAACTGATATGGAATAAACGGATAGCAGTCTGCAAAATCGGTCTTATCTGTGTAGAGCTTCTTGTCTGCAGTATCCGCTGTAAACGTAATCAGGTTCTTGATGATAGATTCTTTCTGCTCATACAGCAGTTTTAAGGCCTCTTCAGCAATCTCATTCTTTTCCAGAATACGTTTGCGGATAACCTCATCTACATTAGATGCGGATAAGGATAATCGGGTATCAAAACGTCCCTGAATCTTAGAAAAGTCATTTCCTTTTGTCTTTGTGATGGAATCAATATCTTCCTGGCTGGTAACGATCACCCATGCTTTTCCTCTGCAAGCAGTTCCCAGATCTTCCACGATGGTCTGTAAGTTCAGTATTAACTGAGTATCATCGGCAATGTACTGTCCGATTTCATCCACGAGAAAAATGACATGATGGTTCGGACCTTTTTTCTCACAGTATTCTTTCACCAGAGATACAAATTTCTCAATACTGAGGTCGTAGCTTCCTTTGGCATTCTTACACCAGTTGCGGGCAGCTTCTTCACTCATGAAATCCATAGCCACAATGGTTTTGACAATCTTATCCTGAATAACCGCAAAGGCCTGTCTCTTTTTCTCCCATGGGGCTCCGGCAATCTCCTGGAACCTTTCCTTGAATTCTTCAAATTTGCCTTCGTTATCCAGCTGGCGTTCAAATTCTGCAAGATACGGAATGGAACCGCAATATCCTTGCATTTCATTGAACACTTTCATGAACACTTCCACAATAGCTTCTTTACCGGAACCCACCTTTGCAGAACCTTTGGAATCAATATTAAAGAGCATGACATCAGAAGAAATCGTTCCGGAATTGGTCATCTTGGCAATCAGCATTGGATCTTCAATTTTCTTACCATCTGTAAAATATTCGATGGCTCTCTTTCCCTCTACTACACTATTCTTCAGCAGGTAGGAAAGAATCTTTAAGAAGTGAGATTTACCACTTCCAAAGAAACCTGAAATCCAGACACCTATTTTGTCTGTACTGCCGTTAATACCCTTCTCATAATTATCAAAGAAATCACGAAAATGCTTCAAAAGCTCTTTCGTCACAACATATTCGTCCAATTCCTGATAGACATTTTCCTCATCAGACTGACCAACCTTGATAACGCCTTTAATGTCACGGTCAATCTTCTTCTCAAACATATCTTTAATCTGCATACACTTTATCCTCCGTACTTACACCAATCTAAAAGCTCTGTAGTAATTATGTGAATCCATAGTGCCGAATAATTTCAAATCCTGGCCGCTGTATTCTCCCGGATAAAACATTACGACCGGCACACTGTCCAGTACCTGATGTAAGTTGTTTAAAATATTATGGCTGGCAATGATCGGATGGCACTTTCCTACTCCTGTCAGGAATACAACACTGTCTGTCAGATCTTCCTGTAAAATCTTTGAGATAATCAGGTTCAATTCGTTCGTTTCATCCAATCCCAATGTTTCTACCAGACTGTCTGCCATATCAAAAAATCCATTTTCTTTTTCCAGATCAAAGAAGGCTTCCAGATACCCCTCTTCCTCTAATACCTGAATCATCGTATGAAACAGGTCAAATTCTATGATTTTAAAATCTTTATTACCATTGTTGATTCTGTCTTTTAAGTATGCGATATGACTGCGCACTTCCAGTTCAGCTCTCGGATCGTAATTAAACACATAATATCCGACTTCATTTCCAAGGCCTTTATTTTCACGGAAAGACTTTTCAGAAATCTTATCCTCAATCCGGTTCAATCGTTCTTCCAAACTTAATCTTGCCATCCTTAGACTCCCTTCACTGCCTTCAAGTATTCTCCCAAGCCATTTGCATTCAGTAATTCTTCCGTGCGATAATCGATATGGATTGGTTTGATGGTCCTTGGCTTGGCACTGCTTCCCAGTAAACCTGCTTCAAACATCATTCTGGTGAAGCACTGTTTCAGTTTCCGCACTGCTGTGTCTGTCCATCCTGCTACTATATCACTCTGCATTGCCTTATCTGAAAAGAATACATTCAGATCACGGTCTGTGATTTCTTTCTCACCCAGCCGAATCTTTTCATCATACACTTCGTGAAGAAATTCAAAGAACAGTCGGCTGTCCATCAAAATTGCAATTAAGTTCAAAATCTTGGCTGTCTCCACATCACAGGCAGTAAATGCTTTCAGCACTGCCTCCGGTAAAGCAGATACTCTGCGGTAAGTTCCGTTCAGTACCTCATAAGCACGATATTCTGCTTTTACCTGATAGATATTCTCTTCCCAGGCAATCTTCCGGATGTCTGCTTTACTATATCCATTCAAAATATAACTTGCTGTCTTTCTGGATTCCTGCAGCCAGAATAGTTTTGATGTCAATCCTGCACTGTATTCCACTATTGTTCACCATCTTTCATGTCTTTTTCATAATGAACAATGTCGCCAAAGTCACAGCCCAGTTCCGCACAGATCTTCTCAAGAACTTTCATGGATACTAACTCCCCATTTGTCATCTTAGCCACTGTACTGCTGCTTATTTGTACTCGATTCATTAAATCCATCTTCTTCATATTCTTATCTATCAATAGCTTCCATAATCCATTGTATGATACTGCCATTTAATCTACCTCTTCACATTCATCAATCTGCATTTTCATTGGTGTTTTGTTTGAGAAAATTTCCTTTTCGTTCTTTTATTCCCAGTCTCTTTTATTGTATCATACAACATTTCATTCTTCAATGTACACTATAAATATTTCATTCGACTTTTCGAAGATAGACTTTAAAAAATCTAATCTATTCTAATTTTCTATTATATTCATCTGCATCTCCATTTCAACCTTTTCAAAAAGCTTTTCTAATCTGCTTTTCTTGGATATCTTCCTTACAATTCCAGAATCATGTGATTTTATATAGCTTATCACATCGTAAAAATTTTCTGACGGCAATTTCTGTTTATGATATCCCTCCGTGCACTTCAACTTCTGCTTTTTACTATATACCGAATTGTTCATCCTATAATTCTCATGAAACAATTTTGTCACTCTGTCACCATCCAAATAAATAATCCATCCTGAAATGGATGTTCGAACAAACACAACATGGTCACTAATACTATAGACCACTCGAAAATGCCGACAGATTGCCTCAATATTTTCATCTGTCAATGGAAGGCTTTTTAGTCTATTCTTTCTTCGTCCGCATGGTTTCTGTTTTCTTTTAAGTTCAATATTCAAACGCTTCCAAGTCTGATTATCTCCGCATACCTTACATGGTACAAAACCTTGAAAAACAACTGTTTTGGGTTTTAACATCATTTTCCCCTGCTGCATTCTTCGTATATACTGACACCCCTCTGTGTGCAGCTTTCCAGTCTCTAAGTTGGCTATGCAATACTCCTCATCTGTCATCTCACCATATTGCCGATACATACTTCTGAATAACTGATGCAAATAAGCTGCATCATGTTTGGCATAATGCAAATAATTCGGCTCATATTCTACTCCGACACATTCCAAAGCTTTTTTAAAACCGATTTTTCCATTCATGCGTCCCGTGATAACACCAATGACATCCTGCAAAATAACAACCTGGTGGCTTTTGACTGTCATTTTATATTTCTTCATATCATGTCTCAATAAGTCATAAGTATCTCTGGTCCATACAACAATACAAGGGTAAATCGGAAAACTTTTGAAAAAATTCATTAAAACGATTTCTTCTGGTAGGCCCTGCATAACATTTAAAGTTGACATATGAGAAACTTTCATGGTCTTTTCATTTAGTAATGCCGGATTGCTTAATCTTATTGCCTTTGAAAATGTCTTTATAATCTGTAGTTCTCCATCAGCAGCGACCGCAGCTATCTGAACAGGCTCACGACCTCCTATCCCCACCGTTCCCGGTGCCTGATTCCATTCTATATCCAAAAATAAATATTCGCATCGTTCTTCTCTTCTGACATCCTCCACTACTTTCTCCCCTTCTTATATGTCTGAATTTCATCAGCCCAATCGTCTTCGATAAAATCAGTTGCCGCTGCAGCTGCTGCAGCTTTTGAAACAGCTCGTCCTACTGCCTTGAAATTCAGCTCCACACCCCTGGAATCATTCTCATAGGTCACTGACCGATTTCTTGCAATGCCAATCTTCTCTGCTTCTTTGCCTGCATCAATATTAGCCCCAAGAAACAGGAACTCCCAGCCGCATTCCTTTCTGGCCTCAATCATCCTTCTGACTTGCTCCTGTGTGTAATGTTCACTGGAATTCTCCAAACCGTCTGTTGTAATAACAACAATCACCTTTCCTGCTCTATGCGTTTCCGGAAGATGCTTCTGTACATTATCAGTCTTCTCTATTGCCGTTCCGACTGCATCCAATAATGCGGTGCATCCTCGAACGTAATATTCTTTCTCCGTCAACGGTTCTATAATTTCTACCGGAAATCTGTCATGAATAATATCCACTTCATCATCAAACAAAATAGTGGTCACATTCACCTTTTTGCCTTGTTCTTTCTGTTGCGCAATCATGTGATTAAAACCTTTAATTGTGTCTGCTTCCAATCCTCCCATTGAACCACTTCTGTCCAAAATAAAAATCAACTCAGTTAATTCTGCATTCATATGATTACCTCCTTTTTGGCTCGTTTTACAAGCCATAATGGTATCCCCTTGTGGAAATACCACCTTCTTTGCTTGTTTATAAGCTTTTCTTAAATCATATTTTACATGCAGAACCAACTGAGTTGGTCACCTGTTAGGCGACATTCGCCTGAATTGTTTTATTTTTATTATCAACAGCTAAATACAGTAAATATACCTCTGCATTTATTCAAATATAGGTTGTCCATAAGCATACAAAACATCATTAATCTCGAACATATCATAAATCTTATGCTGCAGAAAATATGCAACGATAATATCCGTTTTGGAGCTTCTGGACAATGCAAATCCGGCACTTCTCAACAAATCCTTCGCTTCATCGAGAGACAGCTCCAAAGCTATGGTAAAAGCCAGCACTGTTTTCTTATTCGGCGCATAATGTATATCTTTGCGGATTTTTGAAAAGTGTCGCCGGTCAACATGAGCCTTCGTGTAAGCTTCAGAATCCGTCATACCACGCTCATCAATCATACGCAGCAATCTCTGTGAAAAAGTCTCTTCCAGTTGATTCATCAAATCATCAATATTCCGATTCATCGGCATAGCTGAAGACATGCCGTGCGTTATCTTCGTCTTCTGCATCGTGGAAATATCAAACTGTTCCGCCGCCGATTCATCTATTTCGCAGCTTTCACGAACAATATTCTCCTGCTGATTTCTTTCTTCTGCCCGTTTCTCCCGCAGTCGGGTAATCTTCTCAAAAACAGACAACATTTCTTTATCTATCTTGATGTCATCCCTTGCTGGTTCATAATATCTGTCTATGTATTTTCCGACTTCTTCTATCAATTTCCTGTCTGCCATGCCCCTACCGCCTTTACTTCAATGTCCGTGTCCCCGTAAATATAAAATATCATATGCCAAGCACAGCCTCCGTCTCATTATCCACGTTCATTAGTCATCATAGTGATTCATACCGCCGAAAAAGCCCGGATTACTGTGTCCTTTCTTCTGGCATTTATTATCATAATGATTCACACCGCCGAAAATTCCCGGCCGGCTTTCTCCGACCTTATGGCCTTTACTATCATAGTGATTCACACTGCCAAAAATTCCCCGGCGACTCTCTCCAACTTTCCTGCCACTGGCATCATAATCATTCATACCGCCAAACAAACTCGGCCTGCTCTCTCCCACTTTTCTTCCATTCGCATCATAATGATTGATTCCGCCAAATAATCCCGGTCTGCTATATCCCTTTTTACTCATAATGTTCACCCTCCTGATAAAATAAGTTTTCTTTTATACCAGCATATCACTTTTTTTACATTATAAAGTCGCATCACAGGCGACATTTTCCCTTATTACTATTATATCAGCTATCTCCTATACATCAATACGCAAAAAAATGCCGAAAACCACCTGCCTTTCTGCGATTTTCGACATTTTTGGCTTTGATCTTAATTATCTGCACAGCCTTACAGCCATCCACAGACCAAACAGCTCGGCAATCTGTTATATAATAATAAAAATCACACTGCCATTGCCGTCGTTGACAATCTTCTGAATGGCCTCCTGCATCTTAACCTGACTATTCTCCGACATCCGGGTGACCTTCGTCTGGATGCCTTCCTCCACCAGCTGTCCCACAGTTTTGCCGAAAATCAATGTATCCCAGATGGCTTTTGGATCCTGTTCCTGACTATTGTTCATGGAGGTGATCAATTCTTCTGCCTGGGCCTGATCACCCACAATCGGCGCAATCTCCGTTTCAATTCCGGCTTTGATCATGTGAATCGAAGGTGCCTTTGCCTTAATCTTAAAACCATAACGGTTGCCATGTTTAATGAGCACCGGAGGTTCCAGAAGCACCTCCGCTTTCTCCGGTGCCACCACGCCATATCCTTTGGCTCTGGCAGATTCCACCGCCTGAGATACCGCTGAATATGCTGTCTGATTTTCCGACAATTGGCGAAGAATCCTGTAAAAGGCGTAGTCCCCATTCACTGGCATTCCCATCCACTCTGACAGCAGCTCGTAATAATATTTCTGATCGACCTCCAGATGAAAGATGACTTTCCCGTCGCTCATACTCACCGTTTCAATAAAGCATTTCTTTATGTATGGGCAGGTCAGCTTCTCCTGCATCGGACGCACATCCTTCAGATGGCGCACATTCATCAGATACTCTCTGGCTGTATCTGCCACTGCCGCCTTGACTTCCCCCTCCTCCGGCAAAAGATCAAACCATTTCGGTGTATAAAAATCAATCTGGGATACCGGAAACTCCAAAAGCATCGTTGCCATAATATTCTGGATATCTTCCTGCTTCAGCTGATCGCAGTTAAACGGCAGACATTTAATATCGTATTTTTCTTCCTTCCTGCGGCACAATTCCTGGGTTTCCATGGCATAAGGCCGGGTTGTATTCACTACCACAATAAATGGCTTGCCGATTTGTTTCAGCTCACCTACAGCCATCTCCTCTGCCGCCGCAAAACTTTCCCCGGCAATCTCACCGAAACTGCCGTCCGTTGTAATCACAAGCCCGATAGTAGAATGATCCCGGATTACTTTCTGAGTGCCGATATGCGCTGCCTTTGTAAAAGGAATCGGATCCTCATACCACGGCGTCTTAACCATCCGGTCCTTATCATCCTCCATATGTCCCGATGCCCCATCCACCATAAAGCCAACACAGTCGATCAGTCGTATCTTCACCTGGATATCATCGGAAATATGAACCGAAACCGCTTCTTTCGGAATAAACTTCGGTTCCGTCGTCATAATCGTCCGCCCTGCCGCACTCTGAGGCAGTTCATCCCTGGCCTGTTCCCTCTCATGAACATTATCAATTCCCGGAAGCACCATCAGATCCATAAAACGTTTGATAAAAGTGGATTTTCCTGTACGTACAGGCCCTACAACGCCAATATAGATCTCGCCGCCCGTTCGCATCTGAATATCTCTATATACACGCAATTCATCCATAAAAATACCCCTTCCATAAGTATATTACAATCATTCCATATACTATATGAAAGAGGTATAACTCTTAGACGTATGAATTATCTCTATCGAAGAATACTTTCTCTCCTGAGCAGCAGACAATTTAAGGAACATATTTTTCTATAAATTCTAATGTTTAAAAGCTTCCGTCCCTATATCATCTAGTGTTGTCAAATTGACAGGCAGTCTATTGCCTTCATGCAGATACAGTTTATATTTTACACCACTTCGCTGAACAATCTTATAAGCATTCTCCCCGATCGGCTCAACCCTTGCAATTTCACGCCACATATCGAAATGTGTGATATCCGAAACACCGTTTGTATAGATTTTCTCCGGCAAAAACATCAGTACCACCCAAAGAATCGGCAGGCACAACAGACACCACTGCAAGATTCGTTCTAATCCACTGTACGCTATCTTATCCGCGCTAAACCAAAGGCCAAAACCTGTATAAACGACAACCAAAACAACAGTCGGCACAATCAGCCATGGCTTCTTAAAATGCCACTGAGCCTTGAAAAGAAATGTTCCCTTTGACTTCGAAGGCAGAAGATACATCACAAACCTTACCAGAAAATACACTGACATCACCAAAATAAACGGCATCGTTCCCGAAACCAGAAAATCTCTCATAAACTGCCTCCTTTCAAACACCAGTCATGACTGCATTAATATATATTAAGTATAACATGGCATCTCTCAGTCAGCAATCATTATCAGAAAATTTATGAGAAACGTCATAATTTTCTGTCATACATTTGCAATTTTTCTAATCATTTGTACCATTGGACATTTTCCATCTGCTATATGCGATATTTCTTCAAAACCATTCACTGCATAAAATTGCATCAACTTTTCTTTTTCATGACATTCAATCATTACATATCTTCCACCTACAGCATCAACAGCAGCCATAATAACATCATACGCAGCCTGCAGCAATTCTGCACCTGAAATGTCATTATTTTGTACACTTGAATTCTTTGATAATTGCCCAATAAGATAGCAGGAAAAATCCTTAATCTGCTCTCCATGTATCTTAGCACTTAATCCATCAATCTCTTTCCGCTTTCGATTAGACACATCATATGGAACAGATAATATTTTCAACGCAATTGATATGTAACCATATATGACTATTTGATCTAAGCAAAAATTTGTTTCCATTAATTGATTCTCGTCACAAATTAAATAGGTTCTTGCTTTTGACAAACTCTCAAACTCAACTGCTCTACTATGTAAAAAATTTTCTATATCCTCATCTTTATTACAGGAAAAGGAAGATAAAATCTGCCTCAACAGCCCTTCATCTTCCTTTGTTGCTTCAATCAATGATGAGAGCGCAATGGACACCGTTTTAATAACTCTTCTCCTCGCTTTCTCTCATCACTAGAAAAAGGATGTTCCGAAATCGGCTTCTTCGGAGTATTGTCCGCCATAACTCTTGTCAACCGCTCCAATGACTCTGAATCACTAATTAAAATTCTTCTATCAAATGTATTCGTCGCCATAACCTTCCCCCATAATATTACTCAAAAATCATTTCCAATCTACTAATACTTATATTATATGCTGAATTTCGTGTATTCGCAATTAATTACTTTCTCTAAAAGCCGACATAAAACGCCATAATTTGACAATATCATATACCCTTCTATTCCATCTGATTCCTTAAGTAAAAAATTGCGAAACCCTCAACCTACAAAACGAATCCGTGTTCAACACTTTTCTTTATCGTATAGTTCTGATATTTCTCAGAATTATCAATGGCGTGCAGCCATCTACTTCAAATAAATAGGATGACAAATGAGAATATTCATACACAGG